>ENA-UOOK01000430-UOOK01000430.1-fermentation-metagenome-genome-assembly--contig:-NODE-430-length-55022-cov-72.920480_pt1 | contig 55022 bp, 48 predicted proteins | sample MGYA00245777_ERZ724023 | MGnify/ENA primary metagenome ERZ724023 (study PRJEB28704, sample SAMN03018312) | fermentation metagenome | biome: anthropogenic terrestrial biome; feature: soil; material... | reverse complement strand
GGGTTTGTCCGTAGGACAACATGTGATTAACCGTAGGCGAAGCCTGCGGTAGATAGACCCTCAAAAGCCTTGCCCGTAGGGCAACACAATAAACTCAGTTAAAAGTTTATAAAGTAAACCGACTGTAAATAGCAAATTAATTTTCATCAATTTTTTGCAATTAATTTTCATCACTTTTAACTGTGTTGTGTTCATTGTGTCGCCCTTGCGGGCGAGAAGGCTGGGGAGATGTCTTCACCGCAAGATAAATCTTACGGTTAATCACATGTTGCCCTTGCGGGCAAAGCGTAATTGTTCGGCATGGGTGCTGCAACGCTGAAAATAGGAACGCTTACAAAAACTCGTCTTCTAAAGAAGGATAATCAGCAAAACGAATAATACAAATTACCTTATAAATTTTTAGGGTGTTGCAAAGCGGAAAACAGGAGTGAAATTAGTTATTTTTTATGCATTTTCTGTGTTTTATAAAATCTTTTGTAAAAATATAAAAAAATAAAGTAATTTTAGGGCATATTTATTGCAATAAAATTAAAAAACTGTGATTATGAAAAAAATTGTTTGCTATTCATTTATTTTAACTTTTTTATTGTTTTCGTGTAAAACTAAAAAAGAAATGAAAAACTCCTCTGAAATGTCAACTACAGGGGCGAAAATTGAAGCTAATCAAAATCAAAAATTGACTGATTTTTCTTTTAAACTATATTCTAATTTAATAAAAGCTGAGCCTCAAAAAAACTATTCCTATTCGCCAGTTTCTTTAAATTTAGCTATGGGAATGGCTTATGCTGGTGCTGAAGGAAAAACTGCCGACGATATTAGTAATGTTATGGGTTTTTATCGCGACAAGCAAAATTTTTTACTTAGCATTTCTGAATATATGGATTTGTTAGATAAGATAGCTCAAGATAGTTTGGTAGAATTTAGGCTTGCTAATAAAATTTATTTAGAACAAACTTACAACATACTTTCTTCGTATCAGACTAAGATTGAAAAATATTTTGATGGAGCTTTTCAATTGGCTGATTTTATTAACAATGCACAAAAAGAAGCAAAAAATATAAATTCTTGGGTAGAAAAACTAACAAATAATAGAATTAAAAATTTAATTCCTGACGGAACATTGTCGCCAAGTACTGCAATGGTATTGGTTAATGCAATTTATATAAATTCTGATTGGAAACACCAATTTAAAAAAGAAAAAACTCAAAAAAAGAACTTTTATTTAAGTAAAAAAGAAAAGTTAGAAACAGATTTTATGATACAAAAAATTAAGAAGATAAAATATGCAGAAATAAATTCTTATTCAGCTATTGAAATGGAATATGTTAATAGTGATTTTTCTTTATTGTTTATTTTGCCAGATGAAAGCAGTGTTGATAATATCAATGAGGTAGTTTTAACTAGCGAACGATATAATAGGATTTGTAATTCTCTTCGTTATGAAGAAGTTCATATTGAAATTCCGAAATTTAAAATAGAATCTAGTTTTAATTTATCTCAAATGTTGAAACAAATGGGAATGAGTTCTGCATTTTCTAATGCTGATTTTTCAGGAATTTCTCAAAATAATAATTTGCAAATTAGTCAAGTTCTTCAAAAAGTATTTTTTGAAGTTGATGAAACAGGAACAGAAGCTGCTGCCGCAACAGGAATGGTTTTTTATACTACTGCTCTTACTCAAAACTCAGGTCCAACTTATGAATTTATTGCAAATAGACCTTTCTTTTATGTTTTAAAAGAAAATAAATATAATACACCTTTGTTTATTGGGCAATTTGTTAAACCTTAAATTTTTTTTTGAAAATAATATGAAATATATACTTTTTTTCAGTGTTTTTTTCAGCTTGTCAATTACTTTATTTTCCCAAAATTATTATTGGGTATTTTATAAAGATAAAGCAAACACTAGCTTTGACCCTTATGAATATTTTGACACCAAAGCTATTGAGAGGAGGGAAAACTTGGGAATATCTCTTTTTGATTTAAGCGACTTTCCTTTAAACGAAACTTATGTTGCAACCATATCTGATTATTGTGATGAATATATAGGTGAGAGTCGTTGGTTAAATGCTTCGGCAATTTATACTGATGAAATAAGAATAGAAATTATTTCTAAGTTTGAATTTGTGTCGGATATTCAGTTGATTGACAATGGTTTAACTTTGTGTGAAAGTAAAGATGTTTTTGCAGAAGAGCTTGATACAGCTAAAGTTTATCTTCCACAAATAAAAAGAATGGAAGGCGATAAATTTATCGAAAAAGGTTTTAATGGTAAAGGCAAGCGAATAGCAGTTTTTGATGGAGGCTTTCCAAACGTTGACACTCATCAAGCTTTTAAACATTTGAGGGATAATAATCAGATTGTAAAAACATGGAATTTCCCACGTAAAATAGAAAATGTTTATGGGTGGAATTCGCATGGTACAAGTGTTTTGGCATGTATAGCAGGAGTTGATGAAGATGGGAAAAATATTGGTTTAGCTACAGGTGCAGAATTTTTATTGGCTCGTACCGAAATAGGACCAGAGCCTGCAAGAGAAGAAGTTTGGTGGGCTATGGCTTTAGAGTGGGCAGATAAAAATGGTGCTGACATTGTAAATTCATCTTTGGGATATGGCAAAGAAAGACGAAAACTAAAACAAATGGACGGAAAAACTTCTGTAGTTGCAAAAGCAGCAAACACAGCTTTAGAAAAAGGAATTCTCGTTGTAAATGCAGCAGGAAATGAAGGAACAGACAAATCTTGGCAAAAAATTATTACACCAGCCGACTCAGAAAGTGTACTCGCAGTAGGAGGTGTTGATTATGAGGGTAAAGCTCATATAGGTTTTTCTTCTTACGGACCAAGTTATGATGGCAGGCTAAAACCAAACGTTTCGGCTTATGGAAGCGTATATACAGCCACTACAAAATCTTATGGACAACTATATGGAACTTCTTTTGCAAGTCCTTTAGTTGCAGGCTTTGTGGCTTGTGCTTGGCAAACAAAACCAGACTTGAGTGCAAAAGAAATGAAACTAGAAATAGAAAAATCTGCTGATAAATATCCATATTTTGATTATGCAAATGGTTATGGAATTCCAATGGCTTCGTATTTCTTGAATGAAAGCAAAACTTTTGCTAAAAGCTTCGAAATCGAAGAACATGAAAATATAGTAGAAATAAAATTACTTAATTCAGAAGAGGAGAAAGATTTAGGATATGTGTTCTATCATATCAGAAATTCAGAAGGAAAATTAGTTTTTTATGAGCAAGTAAAAGTTTTTTCACTTAGAAACTCTAAAATAAGTTTGCCTAAATCAGCTTTCCCAGACGAAAATAGTGTTTTAGCAGTTTGGTATCAAGGCTATAATGAAGAATATAAACTTAAAAATTATAAAGAATATGTTGATAATGATTTTAATCCAAGCTATGTGGGAACTAGATCACGAAGAAGCCAAAAGCCAGGACAAGAAAAGTATTCGAAATTTGGAGCGAACAATTGTTTTTATATAGAACCTTTCATCAGAAAAGGATATGTATTCGGCGATAAATCAGATAATTATGATATGTCAAGTGCTGGAAATTTCACTTTTGGCATTCGTTATAAACAAAAAATTGTAAATGCTTTTTCTTTAGGATTAAATTTTTCATATTCAAAATCTAAAGTTCACCTAAATGATTTTTCCGATTTTGTTAATAATAATCGAGTTTCTTTAATTTCTTATAAGGAAAATTTTGAACTTAAAGCTTTTACTGGAGAATTTTACGGAAGAATAAGATTTGTAGCTGCTGGACAAAGTGGTTTAGGACTTCATTTAGATGTTGGAGCTTATGCTGATTGTGTGTTTTCTACAAATTTCAGATTAAAATATAAAACAATAGATACAAAAGTAAAATCTTTAGAAAAATATTCAATAAATGATAATTTGCAATATGGCTTAGCGGCTAAGTTTGGTTATGGAATGTTTTCAGTATATTATAAATATGCTTTGTCGGAATTGAGTGTGAAAAATCAATATGTATTGCCAAATATGGAAGCTGGTGTTGAAATTAGTATCCCTTTAGGTATTATATTTTAAAAGATTTTTATGCAGTTCGAAATTAAAATTTTAGGATCCAGCTCTGCATTACCAAGTTCAACTCGAATGCCAAGTGCTCAGATGGTGTTGTATAATAAAACGCCATACTTAATTGACTGTGCCGAAGGTACTCAAATGCAAATGAGAAAGTTTTCCATTCCATTCGGGAGGTTAAAAAATATTTTTATTTCACACTTACATGGCGACCATTTCTATGGCATTTTTGGCTTGATATCAAGTTTGAATTTATTGGGACGAAAACAAGACCTGCATATTTATGCTCCTGCTCAACTTGAAGAAATAATAAGCTCTTTACACAAAATTAATGGAGACGAACTTAAATATAAATTGATTTTTCATAGTTTAAATTCAAATGGGAAAAATTTAATTTTCGAAAACAAAAATCTTGAAGTTTATAGTTTCCCTTTAAAGCATAGTAAGCAAGTTTGGGGATTTTTGTTTCAAGAAAAAGAAAAACCAAGAAATATAAAAAAAGAAGCAATTGAAAAACACAATTTAAGTATTTCACAAATTGTAAAATTAAAAAATGGAGAAGATATTATAGATGAAAATGGAATATTAATAAAAAATCAAGAACTTACCTATGCTGCTTCTATACCAAGGTCTTATGCTTATTGTACTGATACAATTCCAGTAAGAAATTTGGATAAATATATTTACAATGTTGATTTACTATATCATGAAGCTACTTTTGGAAACGATTTGGCTGATGTGGCAAAGCAAACATTACACTCTACCGCAAGCGAAGCCGGCGAAATTGCCAAATTAGTTAGTGCAAAAAAACTTGTGATAGGACATTTTTCCGTTCGTTATAAAAATATGAATCATTTATTAAAAGAAGCGCAAGAAGTTTTTGAAAACACAATAATTGCTGAAGACGGTTTGAGTATTGAATTGTGAAAGTTTTAATCTATTTAAGTCGGTGTATTGTATAGCGATATTTGTTTTTGCATTCTAAATTTTAGTGGTTGGTTTTAACTAATATGTTTTGTTTAAAACACTTCGCTTTTTTCATTTTTATATGCTGAATTTTTTACATATATTTGTGGACTAAAAAAACTATATGACTAATTTGAGGCATAGTGTAGTAACAAAGCATGATATACAGTTAGTTGTAAAGCTAAAGGGTGTATTTGGCAAATTTATATCAAGCATATTATATAGTGTTTTGGGATTAAAATCTCTAAACAAAATGTATAATCACTGTTTTGATGTAGATGGCGAAAAGTTTGTTGAAAATTGCCTTAAATATAAAAATAATAAAATAAAAGTTTACCCACAAGACTTATCATATATTCCAGAAACTGGAGCTTGTGTATTATTATTTAATCATCCTTTTGGTGCTTTAGAAGCTTTAATGATTTATAAGGTTTTAAGGGCAAAAAGAAAAGACGTAAAGTTTGTTGCAAATTTTTTACTTTCCAGAGTAGAACCTTTGAAAGATGCTTTTGTGCAAGTAAATCCTTTTGAAACTAAAAAAGAAGTTTTTTCAAATTTAGCAGGTGCTAAAGCTATGCACAAAGTTATTGAAGATGGTGGTTTGTTGTGTATATTTGCAGCAGGAGAAGTATCTACTAAATATAAAAATTCAAAATACGTTGAAGATAAAGCTTGGGCACAAAATATAATGAGATTTATTAAATCGACCAATGTGCCAGTCATTTCAGGCTTTGTTGATGGTCAAAACAGTAAATGTTTCCATTTTTTAGGAAAAATCAACCCCATACTTAGAACAGCAAGCTTGCCACGCCAACTTTTAAATAAGAAAAATTTAGAAGTTTGTTTGAGATTTACACCACCTTTATCACCTAAAAATATAGAACAAATAGAAAACAATAAATTATTAGCAGATTTCTTAAAATCAAGAACATATTTATTAAAACACGAAGAAGTAGAAAAATATAACTCAGACCAAAAAAAATATGCTGAAATTATTGAAGCTCAAGATAAAGACTTGCTAAAAGCAGAGATTGAAAAAATAAAAAAGACAGACTTGCTATTTGATTCAGAAAACTATTTGGTGTTTTTCTCAGAAAAAAAAGATATTCCTGTAATTTTTACTGAATTGTCGCGATGTAGGGAAATTGCTTTTAGAGCGATAGGAGAAGGTACAGGTGACGCAACAGATGAAGATAAATATGATGATTATTATAATCATTTATTTATTTGGGACGAAGTTGAAAATGCTTTAGTGGGTGCTTATCGAATAGGAATAGGCAAACCTATATTAGAAAAATTTGGCAAAAAAGGCTTTTATTTGAATACGCTTTTTAAATTTCAAAATGGATTTGAAGAATATCTCGAAAAATCAATGGAAATGGGAAGGTCTTTCATAGTTCCAGAATATCAAAGAAGGACATTACCATTGTTTTTGTTGTGGAGAGGTATTTATTTTGTTACTCAGAAATATCCAGAATATAAATATTTAATTGGTCCAGCCAGCATTTCAAGCATATATTCTGAAAACGCTAAAATTTTAATGATTGAATTTTTGAAAAGGTATCATGGTTGGCAAGAATTGGGCAAATTTGTGGAACCAAGAAATAAATACGAATACAAATTAAATCATCATCACGAGAAAGTTTTTGAAGTTTATGCAGACGATTTGGCTCTAATGGATAGACTAATTAGAGATATAGATATCAATCATTATGCAATGCCTGTGTTAATAAAAAAATATCTTTCTTTAGGTGGAAAAATATTAGATTTTAATGTTGACCCAGAATTTAATTTTGCTATAGATGGATTGGTAGTTTTGGATATTGGGGTAGTATCTCAAGAAGTTATAAATTCGTATAAGTAAGATTTTTATTTTTTCCAGTTTTTTTGTTTTGAAAATTATTTATGAAAGCTGCACTTTTAACTATTGGCGATGAAATTTTAATAGGACAGATTGTTGATACAAATTCAGCCTGGATTAGCAAAAAACTTAATGAAATAGGAGTTAAGGTCGAGAAAATTTTATCTATTGGTGATACTGCCGAAGAGATAAAATGGGCTGTAAACTTCTTAATGTCCGAAAATGATATAGTTGTTGTTACAGGCGGTTTGGGTCCAACAAAAGATGATATTACAAAAACTGTTTTATGCGAAATTTTTGATACAAAATTGGTTTTTAATCAACAAGCTTTAGACAATATAAATGAATTGTTGGGAAAGCGTAATGTGCCAATAAATAAAAACAACTTCAATCAAGCTATGGTGCCAGAAGCTGCAACAATTTTTAATAATAAAAGAGGAACCGCACCAGCAATGTTATTTGAGAAAAATAATTCATATCTAATTTCAATGCCAGGTGTGCCTTGCGAAATGCAATATATTACCGAAACTTATTTAGTTCCATTTGTAAAAGAAAAATTTAGAATAAATAATGTTTTTCACAAAACGCTTTTATGTTCAGGTATTGCAGAGTCGGTGCTTGCCGAAATGCTTGAAGATTTAGAAGACTCAATGCCAAATTATATGAAATTGGCTTATTTACCAGCTTTAGGTTTTATTAGATTAAGACTTAGTATTTATGATTATAAGCCTGAATATCAGGGGGCTGTGGACAAAGTGTTGGAGGAAATTAGAAAATTAATTGGAAATAAAATTTTGGCAGAAGAGGATTTAAAACCTGAAATAATTATCGGCAATATTCTGAAAAGTCAAAATAAAACTATATGTACAGCCGAATCGTGTACAGGTGGACGAATAGCTTCTTTATTAACTTCTGTACCAGGAAGTTCTCAATATTTTTATGGTTCAGTTGTTTCTTATGATAATTCTGTAAAGCGAAATTTATTAGGAGTAAGTTCCGAAGATTTAGAAAGTTATGGAGCTGTTTCTCAGCAAGTTGTAGAGCAAATGGCTAAAGGAGCTTTAGAATTATTGAAAACTGATTATGCCGTTTCGGTAAGTGGTATTGCTGGACCAGACGGCGGAACAAGCGAAAAACCAGTAGGAACAGTCTGGATTGCAGTTGCTTCAAAAGAAAAAATCCTGTCCAAAAAAGTTCAATTTTTCAATGATAGGGAAATAAATATAAGACGAGCCACAAATACCGCTTTGGCAATGATGATACATTTTATTAAGGGAGAGTAATGCTTTGTAATACCTAAATTTTTAATAAATAAATTGTAAAACCAGTAATTTTTAATAGTATTATCCCAATTAAATTTGTAAATTTGACGCATAAATAACAAAAGAAAAAATGAATATAAATAAAATGGCAAAACCTTTTTTAAAATGGGCAGGTGGAAAAACTCAACTTCTCAATGATATTGAATTGATTTTGCCAAAAAATTTAGTAAAAACAAATTTTACTTATATAGAACCTTTTGTTGGAAGTGGAGCAGTTTTATTTTGGATGTTAAATAATTTTCCAAATATAAAAAAGGCTGTGATAAATGACATTAATACAGACTTAATCAATACATATAAAATAATAGCAGACAAACCAAACGAACTTATTTCAATTCTTGAAATTTTACAAAATGAATATCATAGCTTAGATGAAAAAGCCGATAAGAAAAAAGAGTATTATTATCAAAAAAGAGAATTGTATAATACGCGTAAAAGTACAAATACAGAACAAGCAGCTTTTTTTATTTTTTTAAATCGCACATGTTTTAATGGTTTGTATAGAGTAAATAGAAAAAATGAATTTAACGTTCCTATTGGAAGTTATAAAAAGCCGATGATTTGCGATAGAGAAAATATTTTGGCAATAAACAAGTCTCTTCAAAAAGTTGAAATTTTAAGCGGAGACTTTGAGCAAACATTAAAATATGCCAATCCAAACTCTTTATTTTATTTTGATCCACCATATAAACCTTTGAGCAACACATCAAGTTTTAACTCATATACAAAAGATGAGTTTGATGATTTAGAACAAATTCGACTTAGAGATTTTTGTAATAAATTAGATGTCTTGGGTCATATATGGATTTTAAGCAACTCAGATGTGAAAGGGAAAAATCCAAAAGATAATTTCTTTGACGATTTATATTCAAATTTCCATATTTATAGAGTTGAAGCAAAAAGAACTATTAATGCAAACCCTAACAAAAGGGGGAAATTAACAGAATTATTAATAACCAATCAAGTCGATATAAAAGAATATGTCCAAGCAATTTGAAAAATTTTTATCTCAACTTTCTGAAACAAATGCAACACTTGATTACTTTACCGATTTTGATAAGGTAAAAGAAAATGTAAATAAAATTTCAATTAAATTAACTCAGTTGAATTATTTGATTGGAAAAAAGGATTTAAAAAAAGCTGTTAGAGAGTTATTCGATGAAAATCCAAAAGTTTTCGAAGTATTAGATATATTAATTGCTGTCCGAAAAAATAAAACAGCGAAAACATTTAATAACCATGGTAAAGTAGTAATCTTAGATGACTATTTTACTTCGCCTGAATTAATTGTAGAATATTTGGAAGAGACAGGTTTGTATGAAATTTTTAAAAATAAAGATATTACAAATTTAGTTGATTATGTCTTTGGAGTTGAGGTTGGATTAGATACTAATGCTCGTAAGAACAGAGGTGGCGATAATATGTCAAAAGCAGTTTCTCGAATTTTTAACATAGCAGGGATTTCTTATGAAAAAGAAATACTTAGTACTTCTTTTTCCGAAATTGTTAGTTTAGGTGCAGATGTTAAGCAATTTGATTTTGTAATAAAAACTAAAAAGAAAACTTATTTGATTGAAACTAATTTTTACAACAGCGGTGGCTCTAAACTAAATGAAATTGCTCGTTCTTACTCTGATCTTGCACCAAAAATCAACCAATATGATAATTATGAATTTGTTTGGATAACAGATGGACAGGGTTGGCTTACTGCTAAAAATAAGTTAGAAGAAGCTTTCAATACAATTCCAAAAACATACAATTTGAAAACTTTAAAGAATTTTATAACTTTACTGAAAAGTGAAGGCGTAATTAAACTATAATGATAAAACCTTATTTTAAATCTTCAGACAAAAATTTCTATCTTCTTCATGGAAATACTATGGAGCTTTTGCCACAATTTGAGCATAAGTTTGATATGGTTTTTGCTGATCCGCCTTATTTCTTGTCAAATAATGGATTGTCTATTCAAAATGGGCAAATTGTAAGTGTGAATAAAGGCAAATGGGACAAGTCAGAAGGTTTTGAGTTTATTAATGATTTTAATCGCAAGTGGTTGTCGTTAGTGCGTGACAAAATGAAAGAAGATGCCACTATTTGGATTAGTGGAACTATGCATAATATTTTTTCTGTTGGTCAAATTCTTACAGAACTTGGCTTTAAAATACTGAATATTATTACTTGGGAAAAAACTAATCCACCACCAAATTTTTCTTGTAGATATTTTACTTATTCGACAGAACAAATTATTTGGGCAAGAAAGAACGAAAAAGTACCTCATTATTTTAATTATGATTTAATGAAGCAGTTGAATGGGAATAAGCAAATGAAAGATGTTTGGACTTTACCAGCTATTGCTCCTTGGGAAAAATCATGTGGAAAACATCCAACACAAAAACCTCTTTCAGTTTTAACTCGTCTAATTTTGGCTTCTACAAAACCAAATGCTTGGATTTTGGATCCTTTTGCTGGAAGTTCAACAACAGGAATTGCCGCTAATTTATTAAATAGAAGGTATTTAGGCATTGACCAAGAAGAGGATTTTTTACTAATTAGTAAAAATCGAAAACTTGAGATAGAAAACAAAAAACTTGCTGCTAAATATAAGGAGAAAATTAGTGGCTTCAATACTAAAAATGAATTAGAATTATTTTTATTTAAAGAACCGAAAACAGAATATGGAACTGAACTTAATTTTGATTAAAATGAGTTAGTTTTATAAATATTTTTTACTGGTACCCATCAATTTTTGTTCAAAACTCTGTTAATACAAAGTTTTCATATTTTAAATTTCTTTTCTATTAACTTGTATCTTTACAAAAAAAGTTTTTTGTTTTGGTATTAAATTATATTTGGATAGCATTTTTTGTAATTGGTTTTATAGTTGCACTTGTAAAACTAATTTTTTTTGGAGATGTAAGTGTTTTTCCTGAGATTATGAATGGCACTTTTGATAATGCTAAGCTTGGTTTTGAGCTTTCGTTGGGATTGACAGGTGTTATGACTTTGTGGCTTGGAATTATGAAAATTGGCGAAAAAGGAGGAGCTATAAATTATTTATCAAGAATTATTTCTCCATTGTTTAATAAACTTTTCCCAGATATTCCCAAAAACCACCCAGTGCATGGTTCTATGGTTATGAATATTGCTGCTAATATGCTTGGCTTGGATAATGCAGCTACGCCACTTGGTTTAAAAGCTATGAAGGAGTTGCAGGAAATAAATCCAAATAAAGAAAAAGCCTCAAACCCGATGATAATGTTTTTGGTTTTAAACACTTCGGGACTAACAATAATCCCTATTAGCATAATGGCTTATAGAGCTTTAATGGGAGCAGCAAATCCTTCAGATATATTTTTGCCAATATTAATTGCTACATTCGTATCAACTTTAGTAGGAATTATTACAGTGTCAATTTTTCAAAAAATAAATTTATTCTGTAAAGAAATATTGATTTTTCTTGGTGGAATTACACTTTTAATGGGTGGCTTAGTTTATGGTTTTACTTTGCTCGCTGCATCACAAATAAATGTTTATTCCTCACTTATTGCAAATCTTATTTTATTTTCAATAATTATTAGTTTTATAGTTTTGGGGATAAGAAAAAAAATAAATATTTACGATGCCTTTATCGAAGGAGCAAAAGACGGATTTAATGTTGCGGTAAAAATAATTCCTTTTTTAATTGCTATTTTGGTTGCTGTTGGTGTTTTTAGAGCTTCAGGAGCATTAGATTTTGTGATGCAAGGATTAAAATATTTATTTGCTTCTGCTGGAGCAGGAGTGGAGTGGATTGATGCTTTGCCAGTAGCTTTAATGAAACCCTTGAGTGGAAGTGGAGCAAGAGGATTAATGATTGACACAATGACAATGTTTGGCGCAGATTCCTTCGCTGGACGTTTGGCTTGTACTTTTCAAGGGGCAACAGATACAACTTTCTATATTTTAGCAGTTTACTTTGGCTCGGTAGGAATTAAAAATACAAGATATGCCGTCTCTGCCGGTTTAATTTCTGATTTGGCAGGGGTAATTGCTGCTATATTTGTGGCTTACCTTTTCTTTGGTTGATGTTGTTTATAATTACTTTTGTAATATTTAATTTTTGAATTACTTTTGTAAAAAATAATAAGATGATACCGTTTTGTACACCACGAATTGATGATAAAACTATTGCAGAAGTTGTTGACACTTTAAAAGGTGGTTGGATAACAACTGGACCAAAAACTAAACTTTTCGAAAAAAAAATATCTGAATATACAGGAGCAAAATCGACTCTTTGCCTTAATTCTGCTAGTGCAGGTTTAGAGCTTATGTTAAGATGGTTTGGAGTTGGACCTGGCGATGAAGTAATTGTGCCTGCATATACTTATTGTGCTTCGGCAAATGTTGTAGTGCATTGTGGAGCAGTTCCTGTTTTAGTGGATATTGACGAAAAAACTTTCAATCTGAATATCTCACAACTTAAAAATCTTGTAAATAAACGAACAAAAGTTATTATGCCTGTCGATATTGCTGGTTTACCATGCAATTATGATGAAATTAATAATTTTGTAAACTCACCAGCTGTTAAATCACTTTTTAAGCCTAAAAATGAAATTCAAAAAACTTTAGGAAGAATTTTAATATTGTCTGATTCTGCACATTCTTTTGGAGCAGAATATAAAGGACATAAAACAGGTTCTTTGTGCGATATTTCTGTTTTTTCTTTTCATGCGGTTAAAAATCTTACAACTGCCGAAGGTGGAGCTGTAACTTTAAATTTACCAAACCCTTTCGACAACGAAGAATTATATAAATTTCTTTGTGTTTTGAGCTTGCACGGACAAAATAAAGATGCTCTTGCAAAAACAAAAGGAAATTGGAGATATGATGTGATTACTGCTGGCTTTAAGGCAAATATGACAGATATTCAGGCTTCTCTTGGCTTAGTAGAGCTTGAAAGATATGAAAGCGAAACTTTACCAAGACGAAAACAAATTTTCGATTTTTATACTGAAAGTTTTAAAAATAATAAAAACTTTACAGTTCCATTTTATGAAGATGAAAACTACAAATCTTCTTATCACGTTTATTTGCTACGAGTTAATAATGTTGATGAGGCTAAAAGAGATGCTATTATTCAAGAAATTTATGAAAATGGAGTTTCGGTAAATGTTCATTTTCAACCTTTGCCTTTGCTTTCTTTTTATAAAGGTTTAAAATATAAAATGAAAGATTATCCTCAAGCTTACGAAAATTATAAATGCGAAATTTCTTTGCCTGTTTATTACGTTTTGAGCGATGAGGATGCAGCTAAAGTTGTTGAAGTTGTGAAAACTGCTGTTGCAAAAATTATTGAAAATAAATAATGAAAAGAATTTTTGATTTACTGTTTTCATTTTTGGGATTAGTAATTCTATCTCCCTTTTTGTTAGTGATTGCAATTTTAATTGTAATTGACTCTAAAGGTGATATATTTTATTTACAACAGAGAGTAGGCAAGGATAATAAAGATTTTAATATTTTTAAATTTCGTACAATGAGACCAAATTCCGATAAGCAAGGTTTGCTTACAGTTGGTGCGAAAGATAGCAGAATTACTAAAATAGGAGTGTTTTTAAGAAAATATAAAATTGACGAATTGCCTCAACTTATTAATGTATTAATAGGTAACATGTCATTTGTTGGACCACGACCCGAAGTCAGAAAATATGTTGATTTATACAATTCGGAACAAAAAAAAGTTTTGACAGTAAAACCAGGTATAACTGATTATGCCTCAATAGAATACAGTAACGAAAACGAATTGTTAGCAAGATCCGAAAATCCCGAAAAAACTTATATTGAAGAAATAATGCCTGCAAAACTTGAACTAAATTTAAAATATATCAAAGAAGCAAGTTTGCTAACAGACATTAAAATAATTTTTAAAACTTTTGCGAAAATCGTTTCATAGATTTTTAAAACTTGTTCCAAAACATTTTTATTCCTAAAAAATAAATATTAACTTTGTATCGTCATTATGACAGGGGTGCCAAACAGGCTGAGATCATACCCTTTGAACCTGATGCGGGTAATGCCGCCGTAGGGAGGAATTGATTACAACCGTTTAGTTTCCCCAATTAAATTTTTATTAACTTAATATTTAATTATTATGAAACGATTTTTTTTATTCATGTTCTTTGTGTTTTTCGCTTATTTCTTGCAAGCTCAAATTATTAGCGGAAAAATTGTTGATGAAAATGATAATCCTCTTGTAGGAGCAAGTGTGATTATTAAAAACACTTTTTTGGGAACAAGTTCCGATCTCAATGGTGATTTTTCTATCAAATCTAAATTTGACAATTGTGAAATTGTAATTTCTTATCTTGGTTTTGAATCTATTTCGCAAATTGTGAAATTGAATGGCAAAAATCAAAATCTTGGAAAATTAGTACTAAAACCATCAGCTTATATGAGCGATGAGGTTATTGTGAAAGCAACAAGGGCTGATGATAATTCTCCAATTGCCTTTATATCAATGGATAAGGAAGATTTGCAAAAACGCAATACAGGACAAGATTTGCCTTATATGTTGGAATTAACTCCTTCTGTTGTTGCAAGTAGCGAGGCAGGTACAGGAGTTGGAAATACAAGTTTTAGAGTGCGTGGAACAGACCCAACTCGTATAAATATTACTGTAAACGGAATTCCTCTCAACGATTCAGAGTCCCAAGCTGTTTTTTGGGCAAATATGCCCGATTTCGCAGGCTCTGTAAATAATTTGCAACTGACACGTGGTGTTGGCTCTTCAACAAATGGAGCAGCCGCTTTTGGTGCAAGTATGAATATTTTTACAGGCTCGTTAAGCAATAAGCCTTATGCCGAAATTTCAAGCATGATGGGAAGTTTCAACACTTTTAAAGAAAATCTAAAGATTGGAACAGGAATTTTGAAAAACGGATTTTCTTTTGATTTACGACTTTCAAAACTCGATAGCGATGGATATGTTGAAAATTCATATTCTGATCACTATTCTATGATGATGAGTGCAGCTTGGAGAGGAAAAACAAGTTTTGTAAGAGCAAATATTATTCGAGGAAATCAAAAAACAGGAATAACTTGGTACGGCTGTCCACAAGAAGTTTTAGATACAAATAGAATTTATAATCCTGCTGGCGAATATTTTGATGAATTTGGAAATAGAAAAATGTATAAAGATAATGCCGACAACTATATTCAAACTCATTATCAAATCATATTTTCAAAAGATTTTAAACGAAACTTAGACTTGAGTGCTGGCATACATTATACTCGTGGCGATGGTTATTACGAACAATATAAAATGGATCAAAAATTTTCAAAATATTTATTACCAAACATTGTGTTGCAGCCAGATCCAATTATCAATGGCTTGGATACTTTAATTCCAAATGCTATTGTAATAAACAGGTCTGATTTAGTTTATAGAAAACAAATGGCAAATGATTTTTATGGAGCTACAAGTTCTTTAAATTATAAAAATGAAAAACTAAAATTAAGCTTTGGAGCAGGCTGGAATAAATATGATGGCGATCATTTTGGAAATATTTTGTGGATGAAAAACTTGAAGGATTTACCTATTAATTATGAATGGTATAGAAATTATGGAGAAAAAACTGAGTTTAATGTTTTTTCAAAAATAAATTATGAAATTGCAAAATCACTTTATTTGTATGGAGATTTGCAGTATAGAAATATAAGATATTTTATGCAAGGTGAAGATTATGAGCTAGATATGAATGGTAATTTAATAGTTTTAGACCAAGAGCATAAATTTAATTTTATAAATCCTAAAGCAGGATTATTTTATGATATTTCTGACAAAATGAATGTTTACGCTTCTTTTGCTGTAGCAAATAGAGAGCCTACAAGAACTAATTTTAAAGATGCTGCCGGCGACACTTTAAAAACACCAAAAGCCGAAAGACTTTACGATTATGAATTAGGCTATAATTATCGTTCTCAGCGTTTTTCTGCACTCGTAAACTTGTATTATATGGATTATATCGACCAACTTATTCCAACAGGCGAAAAATCAAATACAGGATATGATATTATGACAAATGTTGCTGAATCGTATAGGGCTGGTATTGAGCTTGTTGCAAACTATAAGCCAATAAATAAACTTAGCTTGGAAGCAAATTTAACTTTGAGTAGAAATAAAATTAAAGATTTTGTTTCTTGGGCAGCAACTTATGACGAAGATTGGAACGAAAATTATGAATCATTTGATTTGGGAGAACGAGATATTGCTTATTCGCCAAATATTATTTCATCGGGAATTGTTTCGTATAAACCATTTGCTGGGTTTAATATAAGTTGGATTGCAAAATATGTAGGAGCTCAATATTTTGACAATACTTCTTCGCCTGACAGAAAGTTAGATCCATATTTTGTAAATAATTTGCAATTGGATTATAGCATAGAAACAAAATTTATAAAAGAAATTAATTTTAGTTTTATTGTAAACAATATTTTCAATTTAAAATATTCAAATAATGCTTATGGTGGAATGTGGTACGAACAAGGAGTAGAGAAGACTTGGGCGTATTATTTCCCACAGGCAGGGATTAATTTTATGGGAGGAATAAATTTAAAGTTTTAAAATTCGTTAATTTTTTATAAATTTGAACTTTCGTAAAAATATTTAAGATGGAAATAAATAAAGAATTAATGCAGGCATCAATTATAGGTTTGCGTGATGCTATGGGGTTAAAGCCCGAAGAAACTTTACTTGTTGTAACAGACGAAGTAAAACGAGACATTGGCTTAGCTTTGCACGAAGCTGGCAAACAATTATGTAAAGAAAGTATTTTGGTTGAAATGAAATCGCGTGAGATTAATGGCGAAGAACCTCCATTTGCAATTTCGGAAATGATGAAAATGGTTGATGTGGTTGTTATTCCTACAGCAAAATCCTTGACACATACAGATGCAAGACGCAATGCAGTTAAAGAAGGCGTTAGAGTTGGTACTATGCCAGGAATTTCTGTGGAAATTATGTCGCGTTGTTTAAATGCTGATTTTGACAAAATTGTAGAATTAACAGAATACGTAGCAAAACGATTAGAAGGCGTTAAAACAGTAAAAGTTGTTACCGAAGCAGGAACAAATTTAGTTATGCCAATAGAAGGCAGAATGATAATTCCAAGCACAGGAGTTTTACGCGAAAAAGGACAAAGTGGAAATATGCCTTCGGGAGAAACATATTTAGCACCAATAGAAGGTAAATCTAACGGAACTTTGGTAATTGACGGCTCTATGGCTGGAATTGGAGTTATAAAAACGCCTATAAAAGTAGAAATTCGTGATGGCTATGCCGAAGAAATTACTGGAGGCGAAGAAGCTCAAAGACTAATTGCAATGCTCGATAAAAATGGAAGAGAAGCCAGAGCTGTAGCCGAATTTGGAATAGGCACAAATTATAAAGCAATACTTTCTGGACAAATTTTAGAAGATGAAAAAGTTTTAGGAACTATTCATGTAGCATTTGGAAACAACCTTACAATGGGTGGAAGTATTGCTGTTAATAGCCATTTAGACGGACTTGTAAAATCTCCTGACGTTTATTTCGACGATGAACTTGTGATGAAAAAAGGAAAACTTTTGGGGATAGAGGTTTAGTTTGAGATTTGAAAATTATTCGACTTTACTTATTAAGTTTTTGCTATATTTTATTCCTTTTCAAATGTTAATGTTCGACTCCTCCCATAGAACGAACAAGGCTCATCATTGATATTATTGATTATTTTTAATTCTTTATTAGTTAGTTTTAAAATTTTCCAACCTTCTCCTATATAGTGTTTTTCTTCTGAAGGGTTAGTTTGTTTTAACTCTATGACGAGAATTAAACCTTCTTTTTTATCTAATTCTTCCCCAAGGCAGGTAGAACCTCCAACAGCTCTATCATCAAATCGCCAATATCCATCTTTTGTAAATAAGTCTTCTCCTGAACATCCTGTTTCCTCCTGAAAATTAATAAATCTTGCTTTATAATTACCATCATATATTTCATCTTTAGTTAGTATCATATATTGTTCAACTTCAGGATTTAATCTCTCTACTCCTTCCATAGAAACTAAACGCCATTTACCTGTTATGCGGTTCATTTTGCTACGCAATGAAAAATTTGGTCCTTCGTCATAAGTTTTTTTGCAAGAACTCATTGTTAAAATTGTGCTAGCTATGCTAAGTGCAAGTAAAATTTTTAATGTGGTTTTCATAATTATATGTTTTACGTTTTGAATATACGTACTTTTTTAATTTAGTTACTACAAATTTAGAGCAAAAAAACAAGAAAACAAAAAGTTTATATTTTTTAAACTATAATTTTGTCTGATGAATTAGGGGGCTAAGATAGATGAAATTAAATCTATTCTTTTATAAAAGTATAACGTAAACCAATACTAAAATTCCAAGACTTATAATTTATATTGCCAAAAGGATTATTTTCTGGGGCAATTTTTTGAGCTTCGGGTTTAGAATCAATAATTGAATATGAAGGGGCTGAATATTCATAATAATAATCCATTTGCAAGCCTTTTTTTAATTTTAATTTAGCCCATGTATATCCAGCATTGCCGAAGATTGAAATATTTTTAGAAATATTGTATGAAACACCCAAAGCTGAGGTAAACCCAAAATTATAACCAGAATATTTTTTGTGAAATGTTGCGTCAACTGAATAAGTATCATATCCATACATTTCACTTCCTAATGATCTCGTTGTCCCGACACAGTCATGTTTTAAAACCGTGTAGTAAGTTTTTAATCCTATGTTTGTATAAAAATTAAAATTTTTATAAGGATAAATAAAAGATTGTTTTAGACTAACATTGATTATATCATAATCAAAATCATGGTCGCCATTAACAGAATAAAATAACTCATCATTATAATCATAACGTTCATCTCTCATTGTTATTTCAAAAGTTGAAAGTCTTTTAATTATTCCATTTTTTTCAAAAGATATACCTGTTTCAAAATAATTTGAATATCTATAATTTATAGAAAATCCATAAAAACAATCTATTATAAAATTATGGAATGTATGTCCATCTTCTAATATTGATGGGCGAGAAGGCTCATATATAACACGAATAATAGTGTCTGGATAATGTACTCTAACAATTGTATCAATAGGCTTGTTGCTAAAAAAAGTTTGATAGTTAAAATAGTCGTATGTCCAAGGCATGGCATGTTTTTCTTTCGAATAATTAAAACTAGAGTAAACATCTATTGAAAATTGTGCATTTGCACTATAAGAAAACATTAATAATATGATTGTAAATATTTTATTTTTCATTTTATTGTGATTTAACAAATTTTTCAGTAATTGTACTATTCGAATTCGAATATTTGCAAAAATATAGACCTGGTTGAAAATAAAAATCATTAATATTAAATTCATATACACCTGATTTTTTGTTGTTTTCTACAACTTTTTCCAAAGTACGACCAGAAGAATCTAATAACTCAATTATCAAAATGTCATCACTCGGATGATAAACATAAATTGTAAAATTTAAAGAAATTGGATTTGGAACTATTTTTAACAAAGGCTTTATTTCTTTACTACTATTATTAATATTGCTTGAATCTAGTAAAAAATAATTTTGAGGCATTGGATTACATCCTTCAATTATACCCCCATTCACTCCACCACTTGCAATAATGAGTTTTTTCATAATGCTTGATTTTATTATTACTACAAATATAAAGCAAAACAAAATTATTTCCAAATTAATAATGTCTTGTCTTTCCTTTCATTAAATTAGCAGCTAAGCAGGAATGTACAGGGATAATTTCAATTAAATTTCCTGGTTTATAGTTTTCAAAATTTGAATTATTAATTTTAACAATTCCATGTTCTTGACTTAAAGAAACAATATCTTCGTTAATTTCTGAAATGTCTGTGCTGTAATGTTTTATTGCTCTGCCAAAAATTTTCTTATTATTAAATTCAATAAATTCTTTGCTAAAATGAATAGCTCCGCCATGTATTATAATTTCTTTTCTATCATTGTTAATGTCCACAATAGGACAAAATAATGTAGCAGCAATTTGCTCTTTGGTGCAAACTTGTTTTTCTAACATCATAAGGTCGTAATAAACAAAATTTCCAGGGCGGATTTCGTCTATACCATCAAAATTGTCTAATAAGCTACAACCTGGTGTGTCGCCAATGGAAATTTTTGGCGAATAGTTTGAAAATTCAGATTTTAGGAAATTCATTTTAGCTATTGAGCCCAAAGTTGATTGCAAAATTTCCTCTTTTTTATTTAGTAAATATGTTTCGCCATTGTGATTTAGAAAACCTGAAAAATTAAGATGTGAAGCTTGCGTTATAAGTTTTATACAGTCTTGAATTTCTTCTAAATTATTGTGTGAAATTCCAGATCGCTTATAGCCAGTATCAATTTCTATCCAAACGTTTGCTTTTATGTCATTAAGAGAAGATAATTGTTTTGCAGAAAAAGAATTTGAAACCAAAAGATGCAAATTTGTATTTTTAGATAATTTTTGAAGTGCTTTTTGTTCACGAAAATTTATTGGAAAAGAAATATTGATGTCTTTAAAACCTAAACGCCTAAAATATATAGCCATTTCAATAGATGAAACTGTAATTTTATTTATTCCTAATTCTCTAAAAATATTTGCAGTTTGTTTATTGTCGTGGGTTTTAAAATGAGGACGAAAAATAGTTGTTTCTCCAAGTTTGTTTTGTATTTTTTGAATGTTTTTTTTGACTATATCTGTGTTAACAGCGAAAGTTGGAGATTTTATCTTGTTAATTTTAAGCATTTTCAAAAAGTTTTATTTGCAAATTTTGTAATTTTATATGACTTTTCAAATAATTAAAAAATAATAAAAATATTTACGATTAATTATGAATAAAAATTAAATTTTCAACTTTTTATTGTTATATTTGTTTAATTATTGATATTATGTAACACTTCATGAAAAGTATATTTATTTTTAATTAAAATTTTTAAGAAATGCAAAACAAACGAATAGTTGTGATTGGCGGTTCTGCTGCCGGGCCTAAAGTGGCTTCTCGCGCAAGACGTTTAGATGAAAATGCAGAAATTACTATGTTTCAAAAAGATGCTGACTTATCAATGGCATCTTGTGGTTATCCTTATTATGTCGGCGGATTTTTTGATGATAGAAGTCAGCTCTTATGCTCTCCAGCTGGTGTTGTAAGAGATTCTAACTTCTTTTTAAATGCAAAAAATATTGTTGCTAAAGTAAATACTGAGGTAACAAAAATTGACAGAAAAGCAAAAACCATTGATTATCGAAACTTGATAACAGGCGAAAAGTCAAGCATGGAGTATGATAAACTTGTTATTGCAACAGGAGCAACATCTCGAAGACCACCAATTCCAGGTATTGAGTTGGAAGGCATTTCTGCTTTATCGTCAATGCCCGATGCTGATTATTTACGCAAGGTAAGTGATGAAGGAAAAATTAAAAAAGCTGTTGTTATAGGCGGTGGTTTAATTGGTATTGAAACCGTAGAAGCTCTTCATCTTGCAGGAATTGAAGTTACTTTAGTTGAACTTTTACCTCAACTTTTGACTTTCCTTGATAGACATTTGGCTCGCTTGGTACAGCAGCATGTTCAATCTAAAGCTAATGTGATTTTAGAAAATGGTGTTTCTGCTTTTATTGGTGAAAATGGAAAATTAACAGCAGTAAAATTAAATAATGGCACCGAGTTACCTTGCGATTTAGCAGTTTTAGCAATTGGAGTTACTCCAAATTCAAAATTAGCAAAAGATGCAGGTTTAGAAATTAGCGAAAGAGGTGGAGTAGTTGTTGATGAATATATGCAAACTTCTGACCCAGATATTTATGCTCTAGGCGATTGTGTTGAAATACCAAATTTAATTACAAAAAATAAAGTTCACGCACCATTTGGAGATTTGGCAAACTTGCAAGGACGTGTTGTTGGCGAAAATTTAATTAAAGGAAATGTTGCAAAATTTGAAGGAACAATTCAAACAGGTGTTTGTAAAGTTTTTGATTATGCTGCAGGAACAACAGGCTTGAATGAGCAAAATGCACGCAAAAATGGATTTAATGATATAGAAACTGTAATAAATGTAAGTTTGGATAAACCTGGATTTATGAATGGTAACTTGTTGATTACCAAGTTGGTAGTTAATAAAACTGATAGAAAAATTTTAGGAGCTCAAGTAATAGGTCCTGGCGATGTTTCTAAACAATTAGCAATTTGGGCTATTGCAATTAAAGGCAAGCTAACAGTTGATGATATGATTAATGCAGATTTACCATATGCACCACCATTTTCTTTAGCTATCGACCATAGTATCGCTACTGCACATATTATGCAAAATAAATTAAGAGGACTTTTCAAAGGTATTTCTTCCGAAGATGTAGAAGAAAAAGTGAAAAATAAAGAAAATGTTGTTTACCTTGACGTTAGAAATCCAAATGAATACGAACAAATGCGTATAGGTATTGGCGAAAGACTTATTCCTCTTGGTCAGATACGAAAAAGAATTTCTGAATTGCCAGAAGACAAAAATACTGAAATAATAGTTTGGTGTAAAATTTCGTTGAGAGGCTACGAAGCAGCTCTTGTTTTACAAGCAAATGGCTATACTAATGTGAAGCTTATGGAAGGCGGAGTTATGGCTTGGGCTGGAAAACGGGAAAAATAATGTCAGTTAAAAGTTAAAAGTCGAAAGTTAAAAGAGGCTGTCGCGTCTATTGCTTTGCAGAGTTCGCTTCGCTCACTCTGCTCGCTAATGGGTTGATGTGTCTGAAAAGTGCGACATTTAATTTTTAATTTTTAATTTTTAACTTTCGACTTTTAACTTTTAACTGATTTAAGATATCCAAGTAATAATATATTCTAAATTTCCGATGTTTGGGTCGGCGATATGCCATTTGCCTTGAACATTTAATTCTTCGAGAGCAAGTTTAAAATTTGCTAGAGCTATCCCCATATCAACTTTTTGCAAATCGCTGGCTTTAGTTGTGCCAACAATAGAATCTCGTTTTAAGTAAAAATGGTATTTGTCTTCAATTTTTAAAACTCGCCAAGGTTGCTTATTCATTGCCGAAGGAGCTTTTCTAACAGCTTCTAATGCCTTGTGATAATTGTCTTCGGGATTAAAAATTATTGGAGTTTCAAAATTATTTTCAAAAAAGAATGTGTTAAAGTCTTTTCTTAAACTTCCATCTGAAAAAACTAAACCTAATCTTTCTCTTCGAGATTTTTTTGTTGATTTATAACCTACAGGTGTGATACATGGAATAATTTCATTTTTTTGAGTATTTAGTAATTTTCTATAATCTTTTCTACGAAAACTACCACCAAGCCAGCAAGTCCCTAAGCCTAAGCGAGTTAATTCTATTATTATTCTTTGCAATGAATATCCATAATCAACTTCTGAAAATGCAGATTTTTCAATGCAACCACCAATAAAATAAGCAGCATTATCAATAAAGCCGTAAGTTCCTAATCTAACTTTTTCTTGTTCTCTAGCTTTAGGTTTTTCAATAAGAACAAATCTAGGTCTATTGTCAAATGGTCCTATTTTTGGTGTAGATAAAAGAGCGTTTATTTTTTCAATTAAATTACTATCTAATTTTTCTTTAGAATAATTTCTAATAGATCTTCTTATGTTTATTGCTTCAATATGTCCAATCATTACAATAATTTTAGTTTATTTGTTGTTAAAAACTGAATTTAAAACTTCGCCAGTAGAAGCAGGTGGAGCAGGAGTGTTAAGTATTTTGCTTATAGTTGGAGCTATGCTAGTAATATTTACGTTATTAAAAATATTTTGTTTTTTAACTTTCCAACCATACCAAATTAGCGGAACATTTGTATCATATTTATAACCAGAATTGTGGTTGCAAACAAAAGGAATATCTTCTATCCAACCTGCTTTTAGTGAAATCATTATGTCGCCAGAGCGTTTTTGGTTGAATGAGTTTTGCATTTTTTTTGGCATTCCATGAGTGAAAATTATATTTTGAAATTGGTGTGAACTTATTGCATTTGAAATTCCTGCAGAATTAATTATAAAAGAAATAACCTTTTCTTGAAATTCGTTTAATGAAATTTGCGAATCTTCAATCAGTGTTTTGTTTAAATAAATTTGATTATTGTTATAGTCTAACACCCAATCGCCTTCGCCGTATATGGCTTTTAAATAGGAGCGAAGCAAAGTTAAAATATAATGTTGTTTAAAAACTCCTGTAGGCATTTTATTATCAGCTAAATATTCTGGATTTTCTGATACTCCATGGTTTGAAGTTAAATATATTAGTACATTGTTTTTTCCAACAACATCTTCTATCACACTTATCAAATGTCCTAAATCTCTATCTAGTCTTAGAAACAAGTCTTCAACTTCCATTGATTGTGGTCCAAATAGTTTACCAATATTCTCACTTACCGAATAATTTATAAATAAAAAATCTGTAAACTTATCTTTTCCTAATTCTTCGTTGTAGAGTGCCGCAATAGCCATATCTGTCAGGTGGGTTTGTCCTTCAGGTATTAGATTTAGTAATTCGTAATCTTTTATGCTTTTGCTAATTTCTTCATATTTATAAGGAAAAGTTTTATAAACCATATCTATTCCATATTCATAAATACTAGAATCGGCTTGAGCAGTATTGTATTTTTCAGTTTCTAAAAGTGGCGACCATTCTCTTTGCAAGTAATCATCGGGCATTTTTTTGTCGTTTTGTTCTTTTACCCATGCAGGTAGCTCGTTCATATAATAAGTAGAACTTACCCAATTCCCAGTTTTTGTGTCAAACCAATATGCAGCATCAGCAGTGTAGCCTCCCGATATAATTGCACCAATAGGGTCTAAAGAAACACTTATTGTTTTAGATTTTCCTTGTCCAAAGAGTTTGGCTTCGTCGCTAAATGTTGTTGTTAAAATATTTTTTGGCGAGTAAGAAAAATTGCTTGGGTTGCCTCCAATAGTTTTGTAAGATTTAGTTTCTATACAATGTTCTTTATTGCCAGTTAAAGCATTAAACCAATAATCTGATACAATACCATGTTCTGAAGGTTCGCAGCCTGTAACTATTGTTGCATAGCCTGGTGCTGCTTGCGTTAAGCTATATTCATAGTTTGCATTTTGACAAAAACTTCCATTTATTGCTAATTTTTTAAAACCTTTGTCGCCTAAATTATTCCAAAATCTTTCTAAATAATCCTGACGCATTTGCTCCACAACAATTCCAACAACAAGTTTTGGCTTGTCAGAAGGAATTACACTTTCGATTTGAGATATCGAACTTGAATATATTGCAAATAAACTTAGTGCTAGTAAAATTATTTTTTTCATTACTTATTATATAATAAGTGGCAAATATAAAATTGTTTTAAATTTTTTTCTTGAAATTCAATTTTATTTATGAATAGAAAACTGTTAATACAATTATTGCAACATCGAAATTGCCTTTTTTAAATTTGTTATGAAATAGTCTATTTCTTCGAATGTATTGTAAAAAGCAAAAGAAACTCTTACTGTTCCACTAATGCCAAATTTTTTCATAACAGGTTCAGCACAATGAGTTCCAGTTCTAACAGCTATTCCAGCTCTATCCAAAAGCGTTCCTATATCATTGTAATGTATGTTTTTTACGATAAATGAAATAAGTCCAGATTTGTGTTCAGCCTCGCCGATAATCTTTAGGTTTTCTATTGTTTTTAATTGTTTTGTACAATATTTTAAAAGTTGATTTTCGTAATCTTCAATATTTTTTAGTCCTATTTCAGAAATATATTCTATAGCTTTTCCAAATGCAATATTGTCGATATAGTTTGGTGTGCCTGCTTCAAATTTAAAAGGCAGTTCGTTATAGGTTGTTTTTTCAAAACTTACATTTGCAATCATTTCGCCACCGCCTTGGTAGGGGCACATTTGATTTAATAATTCTTCTTTTCCGTATAGAACTCCAACTCCTGTTGGTCCATAAGCTTTGTGAGATGAAAAAACATAAAAATCGCAATCTAATTCTTGAACATCAATTTTTAGGTGTTGAACTGCTTGAGCTCCGTCTATTAAAATTTTGATATTGTTTTTGTGGGCAATTTCTATTATTGTTTTTATAGGATTTATTGTGCCAAGTGAGTTTGATACATGAGCTACAGAAATTAGCTTTGTTTTGTTGGTAATTAAATTGTCTAACTCTTTAATGTTTAGTTCGCCAATTTCGTTAAATTTTAAAACTTTAAGTTTTGCTTTTTTTCTTTCGCACAATAATTGCCAAGGAACAATATTTGAGTGATGTTCCATTTCGGAAACAATAATTTCGTCATCTTCGTTTATGAAAGTTTCGCCAAAAGAAAAAGCAACTAGGTTTATTGAATCAGTTGTGCCTTTTGTAAAAATTATTTCTTTTTCTGATTTTGCATTTAGAAAATTTTGAATAATTTTTCTTGCATTTTCGTTTGCATCTGTAGCAAAATTGCTTAAAAAATGTACTCCACGATGAATATTAGCATTATATTTTGAATAATATTCACTAATAGTATCAATTACTTGCTTTGGCTTTTGCGAAGTAGCACCATTATCAAAGTATATAAGATTTTTATTATAAACTTTTTCGTTTAAAATTGGAAAATCTGACCGTATTTTATTTATATCCAAAATCGAATTATTTTTTGCAAAATTATAAAGTTTAAGGAGAAAAAAAAATGCCCATAAAAATACGGACATTTTTTTAAGTTATTATTATTTAGTTTTGTTTATTCAACAATAAGTTTTTGAGTTGTTACATCATTTGCAGTATAAACTTTGATAAAGTAAACGCCAGAACTTAGATTACTAATGTTAATTTCGGCATTGTTGGTATTAACATTTTCAAAACTTACAATTTGTCCTGAAATATTTAAAATTTCAATATAATTTATATTTTCTTCTGAATTTACTTTTACTATGTCGCTTGCTGGGTTTGGATAAATTGATAAGCTTTTTGTAATATTGTTTTCTATATTTGAAGGTTCTGGCAAAGCAATTTTATTAACTTGTTGAATTTCACCTGTACTTCTTCTTTGAATAAAGGCAACAATTTCGCACTTATTGATAACATAATTTGAAGCTGGGGTAATTTCAAATTCACCACTATAAGTTGTTCCAGAATCAAAAATTACTGTGCCGTTTGCATCTGGGTACATTGCCCTTACAGCGTTATCTACTGTGCTTAGTCCTCCCCATGAGTATGGAATATTTGTTTCTGTCAAAGCTATCATAAGTCTCATTTCATCATCATAATATTCAAAAGTTTCTACGGCATTAACAGTAAGTTTGCATTTATATGGATTTTCAGAAATTATTTCAGTTGCTAATTCTATGGTATAAACTGCTGGATCATCAATATATTCGTTATATAAGTATTCGAAATATTCTTTTTGAGCAGCTACGGTTGATGCAGCCCCTGATAGGAATTGAGTGCCATTTATGACACTTGCAGGAACGTCTTCAATGGGTTCAAATATATTGCCATAATAATTTTCTCTATTAACTGTTGCTGGAGTTTCAAAGCTATCACCAGTATGAAATTTCATGACAGCAACTTTTTTACCTTCAGCTTGCGTTTGGGCAATTGCTTGTGCAGGTATAGGACAAAAGCCACACCAAGTGCCAGTAAACATTTCATAAACCACAAAATTTCTTTCAACTCCGCCAGCTATTGTAACATCAAGGTTTACTGATGCTGAGTACCCGATACTTTCGCCATAGAAAGCTAAAAGAGAATATTGATATGTATTAGGGAAAACATTCAAATCGGTTACAGTTGTTTCAGTTGTAGTGCTGATAATGCTACCATTTCTTGCGATGCTGTAGTGTACAGGTGTACCTTCTGTTGGAGCATTCCAAGTTAAAACCACATCATTTCCATTTTCAATAGTATAGCTAAAGTTAGTTGGCGGATATGGGGTTTCAACTTCTTCAATTAGGAAGTCATCCATATAATATTCGCAAGTACCTCCTTCGTCCCAGCCGTAAAAGTCAAAGGCTCCAAGTTGGTTCATTCCTCCTGTTCCAAAAGTTCCTTTACTCCATTGGTAAGCATGAACTAATTCACCATTTACATAAAAATCAACCCAATCGCTGTTTAAGTCAATAAAATGTTGAATTTTCATCCATTCGCCAGAAGTATAAGGGTAAGTTACGGCAGCTTGTCCATTTCCATCAATTGACATAGTTCCGTTTTTTAGAAAAACTTGCAATCCCCAAATATTTTCAGGTCCTGTAGTTGAAGGGTTAAATTGTTGCATAATATTCCAATAGGCTTGGCGACCATCAGGAATATAAAGATAAAACTCAACTCTATAGCGTCCTGTTGTACGTCCACCGAAGTCGATAACTCCGTCATTTCCATTACTAACTTGAACGGATTTTGTTCCAGAGTATGCTTGCGCGTCTGATACTTTTGGATCTTTTGCGGAACCAGGTGTTCCATCCCAGGTATTCCACCATTGGCTACATTCTACGGCAATGCCATTACCAACAGTATAGGATTCAAAATCGTCAGAATACAATACTTGTGCGTTTATGTAATTAATCCCAAGAATTAATGAGATTAAAATAAGTAGATGTTTTTTCATATCATTGCAATTTAAAGATTTATATTATTATTTATTAACACTTATTCGTCATGTGAGAATTTTTTTAACATTTCGCGATAGGTAGTAAACACTTTAGCTCTGGAAACAAATCCTATGTATTTGCCTTCATCAACAACAGGTAAATTAAAGTAATTTGAGTTTTCAAAAATTTCTACAATTTCTTTAACATCCATATTAGTATTTACCGTATATTTTGGAATATCCATCAAATCTCTAACATAAACACTATCGTAAAGTTCTGTTTTAAACATTAAGTGCTTAACATGATCTAACCAAATTAATCCTTTAAAGTAGTTGTTGTCATCAATAACAACATATACAGCTCTGCTTGATCTGGAAATAACTTTGGTTAAATCTTTTAATTTTGCGTTTTCGTTTATAGTTAAAAAGTTTTTTTCAATTAAAGATTCTGTTCTCATTAAAGTAAGCATATTACTGTCGGCATTGTGAGTTAGCAGTTCTCCTCTTTCGGCAAGTAAAATTGCATAAACTGATTTAGGCATAAATATTCTAACCACAAAGAATGAAATTGTTGAAACTATCATTAGCGGGATAAAAAGTTCGTATCCTCCTGTTATTTCTGCTATTAAGAAAATTGCAGTTAATGGTGCATGAATAACTCCTGCAATAAGTCCAGCCATTCCAACTAAGGCAAAGTTTCCATGAGAAATGTTTAGTTTCATAGAATTTGCAACATGGGCAAAAAGAAAACCTAAGTTTGCTCCTAAAAATAGAGATGGTGCAAATATTCCTCCTGTTCCTCCTGCTCCAAATGTTGCTCCAGTTGCAAAGGCTTTAGTTAATAGTATTAAAATAATAATAATACATATGCCTAAAAAACTTTGCCATTGTGAATAAAATACTCCATCAAATATATATGAAATGTCGCCGTGTAATGCTAAATTAATAACTTCGTATCCTTCTCCGTATAACGAAGGGAAAAGAAATATTAAAACACCAAGTATTGTAACTCCAACAATAAATCTGGCACGTTTTGTTTTGAGTTTGGCATATTGTTTTCCTTGCCACAAATAAAGCTTTGAAAAATAAGTAGAAAGCAAACCTGCAATAATACCTAATAAAATATATAAAGGAACATCTTTTAAAAAGAAAGGGTCGATATTTGCTACGTGATAAACGTAGTTTTGTCCTAAAAATAAATATGAAGTTAAAGCTGCAGAAATTGATGCCACAAGTAATGGCATTAATGAACCCATTGTTAAATCTAGCATAATAACTTCTAGGGTGAAAACTATTGCAGCAATTGGTGCTTTAAAAATTGCAGCTATCGCACCCGTACAACCACAGCCGATTAATAAAATTAGCTGTCTATAATTTAGTCTAAAAAATTGTCCAATATTACTTCCAATAGCAGAACCTGTGCCAACAATTGGTCCCTCTAATCCAACAGAACCACCAAATCCAACAGTTAAAGAGCTTGCAACAATTCTAGAAAACATATTGTGTTTTTCAATTTTTCCTCTTTCTTTAGAAATGCTATAAAGTACCATAGGAATACCATGTCCAAGTTTTTTCTTAATGAAAATATTTACAAATAAAAGGGTTAAACCAATTCCAATGGCAGGGAAAAATATATAGATATAACTAAAAGAATACTTATTATTTAAAAATATTGCGACTTCTCTAACAAAGTGCACTGAGTTTTTCATTAAAACAGCAGCTAATCCTACTGCAATACCTACAATCACAACTAATATTAGCATAAAATTCTTATCTGAAATTTTTCTAACTCTCCAGATAAGTAGTCTCTTTGCAAGTTTATTACAATATGTTTTCATATTATTGCAAATATGTTAAAATACTTGTAATTAAAAAAATATTTTTAAATATTTTTAGTTATTTTTATCCACAATTTGTAGTGAGTTTAATTTAGTCATATTAATTATGAAAAAGTATAAAATTGGAATAGCTTTAAGTGGTGGTGGTGTAAGAGGTTTTGCACATTTGGGCGTTTTGCAAGCCTTAAATGAAAGGGGAATTTTCCCTGAAATAGTTTCTGGAACAAGTGCTGGTTCTATTGCTGGAGCTTTTTATTGTGCTGGCTACTCTCCACATGATGCACTTGAAATCATGAAGACTAAAAAATTTTCTGATTTTACGAAAATACATATTCCAAAAGACGGTTTTTTTGGGCTTGAAAATTTAAAGTTAATTCTTGAAAACAATATTAAACAACTTAATTTTGAAGATTTGAATATTCCACTATATGTTTGTGTTTCAAATTTGAATACAGGAAAAGTAGAATATGTAAACAAAGGTCCTTTACATGATATGATTTTAGCGTCTTCGGCTATACCTGTCGTTTTTTCACCAGTAAAAATAGGAAAAACTTATTATGTAGATGGTGGATTAATTGATAATTTGCCCGTGAAGCCTTTAGTAAGATTATGTGATGATATTATTACTGTTAATGTTTTTCCTAATGACGAAAATCAAAAATTTGACTCCTTACTTCAAGTTGCAATACGTTCATTTCAAATGAATATGAATAATAATATTAAATATATAAAATCTAAATCCACTGTATTCCTTGAACCTGCTGCTTTATCTAAATATCATATTTTAAAAACTAAATATCAGGAAGAAATTTTTGAAATAGGTTATAAATATGCTAAAAATGCAAAGTTTGAGTTAAGCTAAAATTTTAATATTTGATGATATTCAAAGTCGCAATTACTCCAGCCAGCATCAATGGTTGCTCCAACTTTTTCGTACATTTTTATTGCTGGAGTATTCCAATTTAAAACCTGCCAGCGTAATCGCCTGCAATTTTCTTCTTTTGCAGTTTTGAAAATTAGTTTTAATAATTCAGTACCTATTCCTTTGCCTCTATATTGTGGTTTTACATATAAATCATCTAAATATAATGATTTTCCAACCCATGTAAAGTAGGCGAAAAAGTATAGAGCCATTCCAACAACTTCTTTTTCTTTGGTTTCTGCAACAAAACATTGAAATAAATTTTGTTCTTGCTTCATTATTTCTGTGGTATTCAGAACTTTATCAGGAGCATTTTCAAATAGTGCAAGCTCTTTAATCATCTCTAAAATTGCAGCAAAATCATTTTCATTCGCTAAACGATAGTTTATTTCAAGCATTTTAAGTAAATTTTTGCAAAAATAATATTAAAATTTTTATCTCTGTAATTTTGTTGGAGAATACATAGCTAAAAAATAATTTGTATCATAAGAAATAAATTTTGTGTGCATTAAAAAATATATTATTTTTGCAGTCCAAATTGTCAAATGTGTAATGGGGCTTTGCAGTGGCAAAAGCTTAGTAGCACGCAAATTTATTGATATGAAACATTTTAAAATTCAAGGTACTTTACGTACAGAGCTTGGAAAAAAAGCAACAAAAGCAATTAGAAAAGGGGAAAATATTCCTTGTGTTATTTACGGTGGTGAGAAAAATGTAAATTTTTACACTCCATTTTCTGCTGTTAGAAAATTCGTCTATACTCCAGAAGTTATGTTGGCAGACATCAATGTTGATGGAAAAGACTATATGTGTATGGTGAAAGAAATTCAATTTCATCCTGTAACAGACAGTATCCTTCATATTGATTTTTATCAAATTACACCAACAAAACCTATTGTTATTCAAATTCCTTTAAAAACTGTTGGTAATTCTATTGGAGTAAGAGCAGGTGGAAAATTAAAACAAAATTACAGAAAAATATCTGTTAAAGGTTTAATGGACGATATTCCTGAGTATTACGAAATTGATATTACTTCTCTAAATATTGGACAAGCTATTAGAGTTAGAGATTTAAAATCAGACAAATTAGAATTTATTGATCCAAAAGCAAATGTAGTTGTATCAGTTGTTGTAACACGTACAGTTTCTTCAACAGGTGAAGAAGAAGGCGAAGAAGGTGCAGAAGGCGAAGGTGGTGAAGAAGAAAAAACTGAAACAGCCGAATAGTCGTTTAATGTTCTGAACTGTGAAATATTTAATCATAGGTTTAGGCAATCCTGGAGACGAATATAAAAACACACGTCATAATATAGGCTATACAGTGCTGGACACTCTTGCAAAGAAGTCCAGCACTTCTTTTTCTGATAAAAGATACGGCTTTGTTGCTGATATAAAACATAGAGGCAAAACAATGATTTTAGTAAAACCTACAACATTTATGAATTTAAGTGGAAAAGCTGTAGATTACTATATTAAGAAAGAAAAAGTTCCTGTAGAAAAAACTTTGATTGTTGTTGATGATATAGCTTTGCCATTTGGTAGCATAAGAATTAGAAATAAAGGCGGAAGTGCCGGACACAATGGCTTAGAACATATTGAATATACACTAGGAACTAATGTCTATAATCGCTTACGTTTTGGGATAGGAAACGATTTTAACAAAGGCGGACAAGTAGATTATGTCTTAGGTGAATGGACAGAAGAAGAGAAACTTTTACTACCAGCTAGAATTGAATTAGCAATTGAAGCAATCCTAAGTTTTCCTATTCTTGGAATAGAGAGAACTATGAATTTTTATAATAACAAATAATGTCGAATTCTAAAAATAATAAGCAAAATTACAGAAATTTAAGTTCGCGTTTTATAGGCAAATTTTCAAATATAAAAAAGCCAAGATGCTTAGTAAACGCCGTAATTAAATTGTATAAAAGATATTATAAAATAGATTTGAATGATTTTGTTGTTCCCGAAAATGGATTTGAAAGTTTTAATAGTTTTTTTACAAGGAAATTAAAGGTAGGAGTTCGTCCAATAAGTAATGGCATAGTATCACCAATTGATGGTAGTTTATTTGATTTTGGAAAAATTTCATCTGAAAATAAAATATATGTTAAACACAAACATTATTTTATAGATGAGTTAATAATTAGTGATTATGATGGTTTAAAATCTTATGCTGTTTTTTATTTGTCGCCAGCAAATTATCATAGAGTGCATGCAAGCTTTGATATGAAAATAGAGTCAGCAGTATATTTGCCAGGAACTTTAAGACCAGTAAAAGAAAAAACAATAAATAAGAGAAATAGAGTCTATTGTAGAAATGAAAGAATAGTACTTTTTGGGAATTCTGAATATGGAAAATTTGCTTGTGTTCTTGTAGGAGCTTTGTTTGTAGGAAAAGTTAAATTGTCTTTTGATTCTGAATTGCAAACAAATATTAAACGTGGAATTGTAGCAGAAAAAAAATATAAAAAAGAAGTAGTAATTAAAAAAGGAGAAGAAATAGGATATTTCGAAATGGGTTCTAGTGTAATATTATTGTTAGAGTCTGATATTTTTGAAAATATGAAGTTAGAATTAAAAACTAGTTTAAAAATGGGTCAATCTTTATTTTAGAACTCATCATTTGGACTAAGAAAATCGGAGTCAAAATTTTCATTACTTTCAAAAGTGTTGCCGTCATCAAATGCACTATCATTCATTTTGGATTCAAATATAGCGCTAGTATCGCTCATGTCAAATCTATCGTAGTCAGAAAATTTTGCAAAGTCTTTTTTAAATTTTAATTTAACGGTATCTGTTGCTCCATTACGATGTTTTGCAATAATAATTTCTGCCAATCCTTTTAGCGATTCTCCATCGTTATTAGTCATAAATCCATAATATTCAGGTCTATGAATAAACAAAACCATATCGGCATCTTGTTCTATTGCACCAGATTCTCTAAGGTCTGAAAGTTGAGGTCTTTTGTCGCCAGAGCGTGATTCTACCGAGCGGTTTAATTGAGATAATGCAATAATTGGTATGTTTAATTCTTTTGCTATTGCTTTTAAAGAACGTGAAATAGTTGCAACTTCTTGTTCTCTGTTTCCTTTCATGTCAACTCCAGTAGTCATAAGTTGCAGATAGTCAATTATAATTCCTTGTATATTGTGTGTTCTAACCAATCTTCGGCATTTAGCTCTAAGTTCAAAAATTGAAATTGCTGGCGTGTCATCAATAAAAATAGGTACGTTTTCTAAATTTTTTACTTTTTGATTAAGTTGTGTCCACTCATGATCTTGTAAATCTCCAGTTCTTAGTTTAGTGCTTGAAATTTCGGATTCGGCAGCTATCAAACGATTAACTAGTTGTTTAGAAGACATTTCTAATGAGAAAATAGCAATTGGTTTGTTATGATCAACTCCCATGTTTCTTGCCATAGATAGCACAAAAGCCGTTTTTCCCATAGATGGACGAGCAGCAATAATAATTAAATCTGAAGGTTGCCAGCCCGAAGTAATTCTATCAATATCCGAAAATCCACTTGGAAGACCTAGAAGTTTATTTTTATTTTTTGCAGCTTCGTCAATTGCTTCTAAAGCTTTGCCTAAAATTGTGTCTAACTTAACAGTTTCACTTTTTATATTTCCTTCAGAAATATTAAAAATTTCACTTTCAGCAAAATTTATTAATTCTTCTACATCTTGGCTTTCGTCGTATGAGCGTTTTTGTATTTCAGCCGAAGCTTTGATAAGTTCTCTTTGAATATATTTTTGATGAACCAATCTTGCGTGATACTCTAAGTGAGAGGCTGTTGCAACTTTATCGGTAAGGTCGGCAAGATAATATTCTCCACCAATTATATCTAATTTGTCGCGAGATTTTAGTTCGTGAGCAACTGTTATAATGTCAACAGGTTTGTGGTTAGTGCCAAGATCTCTAATTGATTGAAATATTTCTTGATGAGCAGGATCGTAAAATGATTCTGGCTTTAAAATGTCTAAAATATTAAAAACTGCATCACTTTGAATTAATAATGCTCCAAGAACTGCCTTTTCTATATCTGTGGCTTGTGGAGGCATTTTTCCATAAATAGCATTTAAACTATCAATGTTTGCTTCTGATTTCGAACTGCTTTGTTTTTTATTATTAATTGCCATAAATATATCTGAAATTTTACTTCAAAAATACTGCTTAGAAATTGGCTTTAAAAATTTTTTGACGAAAATATAATAAACTTTTATCCACAATGGGGTTTGAAAAAAATGTTTATAACTTTTTTTTGTTTTAAAAGCTTATAAATGACTATCTTTGTTAAGAAAAAATAAGTTTTTAAAAATAGTTATTAAGATAAAATTTTAATTTTAACTTTACGAAAATATTTTAACTATGATAAAAATCGAAAATATTTACAAATCTTACGACAATTTAGAAGTTTTAAAAGGCATAAATATGCAAATTGCAAAATCTGAAATTGTTTCTGTATTAGGTGCTAGTGGAGCTGGAAAAACTACGCTTTTGCAAATTATAGGAACACTTTTAAAACCAGATAAAGGTAGCGTGTTTATTAACGAAACTAATGTTGTTGGATTAAAAGATAAAAAATTAGCTAATTTTCGAAATCAAGAAATTGGTTTTGTTTTTCAATTTCATCATTTGTTGCCAGAATTTACAGCATTAGAAAATGTATGTATTCCAGGATTTATTGCAGGGACAAATAAAAATGAATTAATAAAAAAAGCAAAATATTTATTGGCTGCACTAAAAGTCGAAGATAGAGCAGAACATAAACCAAACGAACTTTCTGGTGGCGAAAAACAAAGAGTAGCAATTGCTAGAGCATTAATTAATAATCCTTCAATTATTCTGGCAGATGAGCCTTCGGGTAATTTAGACTCTAAAAATGCAAAAGATTTGTACGAAATAATTTTTGGATTAAGAGAAGAATTTGCTCAAACTTTTGTTATTGTTACTCACAATATTGAGCATGCAAAATTGACAGATAAAATCTTTACAATAAAAGATGGTGTGATAAGTGAAGACTAATATCTTATTTGCCAAAAATATGGACGTTCTGCCTTTTTAGCTTGTTCAACTTGATCGGAAATTAATTTTGTGTAATATTCTTCGTTATGAATTTTAACCTTTCTCTTATGTTTTGGCTTAACTAAAAATTCACTCACATCTTTGTTTTCAATTTTTGTAGCAGTCATCACCAAAGCTCCTTCACTTATATCAATTTCTAAAATCATACCTGGCAAGCCTCCAAATCTATCTGGACCAAAAGGAACAGGCATATCAAGAGCAAACCATGCAACGATTTTATTTCCTTTTATCGGGTCTATATACATAGCGTCCATGCAAATATGACCGGCAACTTCTTTGATATTATTTAAAATTTTCCAAGTTGGATTTTGAATTTCATCTTTTATTACAAAAAGTTTGTTTACTTCTCTAATTAAATCGTAAGTAGTATTTTCTTCTAAATTCCTGTAAATGATATATTCTTCGCTTCTCCACGCCCAGGAACCTTCTTTATTTTCATCTTCAATTTTTTCGTAGCGGGAAGTGTTTTTGTCGAAACATAAAACAGCATATTCAGTGTATTCGCTATGTGTTCCCCACATGTAAGATGCTTTGTCTTTTTCGCTTTGACTTAAATATTTTACAGAATTAATTTTTTTTACCCAATCGTGTTTGATTTCATATTTTATTGTTCCGCTAAGCTCTTGAGCATTAGTGTTTAATGTGATTAAAACTATTGCTATAATAAAGATTAAATATTTCATATTATTATGTTTTTAAATTTTAAATTACCATCACATTTGTTTCTTTTTTGTTTCAAAACCTTTAATATTATATGATACACTTAACATGTAATATCTAGCTAAAGTTGGCGAAATACTGGTCTCAATATAATTGCTTCCAGGTGTTTGACTAATCATTTTATTTTGATTTAATAAGTCGAAAACAGCTAAGCGTAGTTCAAATTTATTGTTTTTACCAAGTATTTGTCTAATCGATGCATTTGCCAAATGTAAGACTTCATTTAATTCAAATCTGTCATTTTGATATTTTGTAAAATCATAATTTGCTTCAAAGAAAGATTTTTTAGCAAATTGCCATTTAATACCAGTGCTTGCACTTAAATTTATAATATTTTGATTTTGACTTGTTTGAATTGAATAAGAAACATCAGATAATGAACCTGAAGAACCCAAACTTAGGCTTAATTTTGAACTTAAAGTTAAATTAAATCCTAGATTTAATCTGTATGAATTTGTATTTGTGGTATTTCTTATAGAATTGATATAAACAGGCGATTCTCTGTATGAGTATGAACCACCAAGCCTTAAAGTTAATATTGTTTTTACAATTGGCATACTAGACCATAAATATGCTGTAACAGATTGTCCACCGCTAAGATTTTCGGGTTTCATTATTGTTGTATATCCTAAGCCTTCAACAAATTTTGTTTCTTGATTGTAAACAATTTGGCTGTCGTAATAGTAGTAATATGCACTAGCATGAATGTTTGTAAATGAAGCTTGATTCCAATATGTCCACGATATATCTGTTGAGTGATATGACTCTGGCTCTAAGTCAGGATTTCCTTCCGTTTTATAAAATCTATTACTTAGGTTTGGAATTGGTTGCAGATAACTAATACTTGGAACATCTATGTCGTAAGAATATCCTAAGTTTATATGCAAATTGTTGGGAAACTCATAATATGTGGTAAAATTAGGAATAAAGTTGTTATATGTCTTTGTTAATTCTGGTACTAATAGAGGAGAATTTTCAGTTACAGAGTATTTGTTAAACAAATTAATTGATTGAAAAGCCCCGCCTAAAGAAATATTTAATCCTTCCCAATTATAATTTATGCTTGTTCCAACTCGATTAAACATTTCTTTATTTTGATAATAAATGCTCAAACTATCAACCATAATGTAATTTGTTAAGGCATCTGTTCCAAGATTTTTAGATTGTGTGCTGTAGTTTCTAAAATTATAAAAACCGAATATAGAAAATCTTTTCGATAGTGGTTCAACATACAAAACGCTAGATTTTATTGTGTTATCATCATTGTCTTTAGAGTTTAAAATATTTATTTGTTCTAATTCTGTTGTGGCTGAAAAAAACTCATTTTTATTTATTAAATTTTCCATTCTTCCAGATTGGTAGTAATTAAAAGCTCCACTAATAGCAAATTTTCTGCCTCTCTTTTTAAAACTATGATTATAAATAGCTAAAGTGTTAATTACTTTTGAGTCAAGAGTGTCGGTTTCGTTAGTAAAATTTTTATTAATATTTTGGTCTAAAATTGTTTTAAACAACTGAGTTCTAGTATCAATTGAACGATTTCCCGAAAACCTTCCATAAATTTTAAAAATTAAAGTATTGCTGGAGTCAATGTTATGTTCAATTCTTGAGCTAATGTTGTGAGAATTTCTAAAAACATCACTGGCTGAATTTGTATTTAATAAATATGATGTGTCAGTTAAAAAAGTTTGCCTATTAGCAAAAGTTTCTGAATTCAAATCTGTTTGATTATAGGAGTAAGAAGCATTAAAGTTTATTTTTTTTGTATTGTAATTATAATTTACGCCACCTCCATAATTTTTAGTAAATCCTTTCCCATCAAAATAACCCATAATTCCTCCGCCTCCAATTTCCATGACATGGAAACCACTACCATCACCGCCAAATCCAAAATCACCATTATCTCTATTCGAAAAAGCAGCACTTCCTTTAAATTCAGAGTAATCGTCCCAATTTACTCCTGTTTGATTGACATTGTTACCAAAGCCAATTATTGAAAGTTGATGTTTTTCGTTAAATCTATTAAAATTAGCTTTTGATGCCCAAAGTAGTTTTTTTCTATAGTCATCAAATCCACCTGCTAATGTAGCTTTCCCGAAATGTCCTTTTTTAAATTCGTCTTTTAATTCAAGATTCATTACTTTTTCTTTGTTGCCGTCTGCAATTCCAGTAAGTCTTTCTTGTTCTGATTTGTCGTCATAAACTTGAACTTTCGAAATTGCTTGAGCATCAAGGTTTTTTGTGGCACTTTTTGGATCATCACCAAAAAAAGTTTTACCATCTACATAAACACGTCTGATATCTTTGCCTTGAGAAGAAATATTACCACTTACGTCCACATCAATTCCCGGCAAACGTTTTAACAAATCTTCAACTGTAGAACCCGGCGGAACTTTAAATAGACGAGCATCATATTCAACAGTATCGCCTTTAATAAATATAGGAGCTTGAGCTGATTTAATTACAACTTCCATTAAAATTTCAGCTATAGGTTCAAGTTTTATAATGCCTAAATCCACAGTTGCTTGGTTAGAAATAGGAATGTTTTTTTGCACCGGCATAAAACTCACATGAGAAATTTTTAAAAGATAGCCAGAGTTTTTCACGTTTTTAAAACTAAAATTACCCTGAGAATCAGAAGTTGTGTAATTTATTAAAGTGGAATCTTTGCTGTTTAGTAACATTACAGTAGCAGCAGGAACAATTTCATCATTCTCATCTATTATCTGTGCTTTGATAGTAATTTGGGAAACCTGAGCCTTGCCTATTAAGCTAAAACTTACAAGCACTAAAGCGAGAAAAACACTTTTTATTAAATGTCTCATTATTAATGTGTTTATGTGTAATAATAAAACTGCAAAATTGGTAAAATATTTTAATAAACACTTTAAAATAATGTTAAATATTTTAATAAGCTGTAAAAATAAATTTTAACTAAAAAAACAATTTTATAAACTCGTTTAGCCACCTTAAATCGTAAATCCCAAAATCCTCAAATCCAAAATCCCAAATCCGAAATCATAAATCACCAAATCCCCAATCGGTTGTAGAGCAAAATTAAAGTTTATATGTAAAATTGTTATAAATTAGAACAAATGTTTGTTTAGTATTAGAACATTTGTTATCTTTGCAGTGTGAAAAACCAAAAAAATAAAATATGAAAACAAATTTATCGCAAAAGCAAATCGGTCAGCGAATAAGTGAACTACGAAAAACAAGAGGATTTACTCAAGAAGAATTGGCTAATAGACTTGAAATTTCCCGTTCATCATTAGCTCAAATTGAGTTGGGAAATAGAAATGTTGATATTCTTGAATTACAAAAGCTATCTATGATTTTAAAATTTTCACTTGATGATTTTATGTCTAAGAATTTTTCTGCTATTAAAAATATTGATGTGAAAGAAGAAAAAGAAGAAAAAAAATCAGGAGAAAGAATTTCTGTATCTAAATTACAAGTTAACAAATTTAAAAACATATTGCTTTATATACTTGAACGTTGTGCTGGCAAACCAAATGTTGGAGAAACAGTTCTTTATAAATTGCTTTATTTCTCTGATTTTAATTATTATGAGCTTTACGAAGAGCATTTAACAGGTGCCAAATATCGCAAATTACCTTATGGACCTGTTCCACAAAAATTAGATGCGATTATTAACCAAATGCTTGAGAAAGGACAATTACAAAAAGTAAAAACAGAATATCATGGCTATCCTCAAACTCGATATTTACCTTTAGTAAAAGCTGATTTAACTAAACTAAAAGCAAGTGAAAAGGAAGTTATTGACGGAGTTATAGAACAAATGAGCGACTGGTCGGCAACTATGATTAGCGAATATTCTCACAAAGACTTGCCTTGGGAAGTTACAGAAGAAGGAGATTATATAAGTTATGAATTGGCTTTTTATAGAGAGTTACCTTATTCCGTAAGAATTTAAGAAGACGAAAATGATTAAACTATGGATTTCAATCAGCTACCTGAATTTGAAAAAGATTTAAAATTCTTGTTAAAAAAATATAGAACTTTAAATGAAGACCTAAATGAAATAAAAACGATTTTAAGAAAGAAACCGCTTGAACGTCAACCATTTAGTTTTCGTATCGATAACCTAAGTTTGGAAACACGCATTATTAAAGTTAGAAAAATTGCTTGTAAATCATTAAAAGGTAAAGGAGTAAACTCAGGTTTAAGATTAATTTATGCTTACTTTCCAAACGAAGAAAAAATTACTTTTATTGAATTATATCATAAGAACTACAAGGAAAATGAAGACAGACAAAGAATTTAAATAATTTTAAATAAAAGATGATTTTCAATTTTTCCAAAAACTCTATTCTGTGATAAAACAAATTGCACATTATCTCTGTAAAAAAGGAATTTATGTAACATATTTTAGAACAAAAACACCTAAATCATTATTGTTTTACGGACAAACCTTTGGCAGTCGTCCTTCTGACATAGATTTATTCAAAATCAAACTTTTAACTGAAACAATTCTCAATTTTCTAAGGAGCAAGTGCAGAGCCAAACTTGTTTGAACTCTGCCGAGAGACGATAGAAAATGTAGCGAAGCTAAATTATTCAATTCTCAATTCTTAATTAGTTTAATCCAAAATCCATTTAAAATTAAAAACTCACCACTAAAAACTAAAAACTCAACACTAAAAACTCTTTAAATCCAAAATCCAAAATCCCAAATCCCCAAATCCGCTTTCGACTTTTAACTTTCAACTTTTAACTGAATTAATTTATCTTTGTGGTCTAAAATTTTATTAAATGCAAATCTTAGAAGCACTTAAAAAAGAGATACAAGGCGAAGTTCAAGTTGATAATATTTACAGAACTCTTTATGCTACAGATGCCTCTGCTTATAGCGAAATTCCTAAAGCTGTTGTTTTTCCTAAGAATAAAGACGATTTAATTGCTATTGTAAAATTTGCGAATAAGCACAATTTAAGTTTAATTCCAAGAGCAGCAGGCACATCTTTGGCTGGTCAGGTTGTTGGGAATGGAATTGTGGTTGATACTTCGCGGGCTTTTAATAAAATTTTAGAAATTAATAAACCCGAAAAATGGGTGAAACTTGAGCCAAGTGTGGTTTTAGATGAGCTAAATAAAGTTTTAGCAAAAGAAAATCTATTTTTCGGACCAGAAACTTCGACTTCTAATCGCTGTATGATTGGTGGAATGATTGGAAATAATTCCTGCGGCGCACATTCTTTAATTTACGGTTCTACTCGCGACCATGTTTTGGAAATGGACTGTATTTTGAGTGATGGCTCTGAAGCTCATTTTGGAGAAATTTCTAAAGCCGAATTTGAAGAAAAATGTAATTTGCAAAATCTCGAAGGCGAAATTTATAGACAATTAAAAACTTTGCTAACAGACCCAATTATTCTTGAAGAAATTTCAAAGCAATATCCAGACAAAGAAATTAAAAGACGAAATACAGGCTATGCTTTGGATTTGCTTGCAGACAGCGAAATTTTTGGTAATTCAAACGAGAAATTTAATATGTGTAAACTTTTAGCAGGTTCTGAAGGAACTTTAGCTTTTACAAGCTCTGTAAAACTAAATTTGGTTGATTTGCCACCCAAAACCAAAGCTTTAATGTGTGTGCATACAAAAAGTTTACACGAAGTCTTTGAAGCAAATCTTGTCGCATTAAAACACTCTCCAGCTTCTATAGAATTGATGGACAAAAAAGTGTTGGATTTATCAAAAGCAAATATTAAGCAAAATAGAAACAGATTTTTTATAAATGGCGACCCAGCTGCAATTCTTATAGTAGAATGGTTTGCCGATGATATTGAAACAATAAATAAGCAAGCAGACGAATTAGAAAAAGAATTGCGTTCAAAATCTTTGGGCTATGATTATGCAAGGGTTTATGGTGGCGATATTGCAAGGGTTTGGGAATTGCGAAAAGCAGGATTAGGTGTTTTGTCAAATATGACCGGCGATGCTAAACCTGTTCCAGTTATTGAAGATACCGCGGTTAGACCAGAAGATTTATCTGCATTTATAAAAGAATTTGAGGAGTTAATGCAAAAACTTGGCTTAGATTGCGTTTATTACGCTCACATTGCAACAGGTGAACTGCATTTGCGTCCAGTTTTAAATTTGAAAGACAAAAAACATGTAGAACTTTTCAGAACCGTAGCTTTAGAAACCGCCAAATTGGTAAAAAAATATAAAGGCTCTTTGAGTGGCGAACATGGAGACGGACGTTTGCGTGGCGAGTTTATTCCTTTGATGATGGGAGAAAAGTTGTATGATGTTTTTAAGGAAATAAAAAATGTTTGGGATCCAAAAAATATTTTTAATCCAAATAAAATTGTGGATACTCCACCAATGAATACTTCGTTGAGATATAAACCGGGTGTTGAAACAAAAGAAATAAAAACAATATTTGATTTTTCTTCGACAGGTGGCTATATGCGCGCTGTAGAAAAATGTAACGGTTCTGGCGATTGTCGCAAATCTCATATTATTGGAGGAACTTTATGTCCAAGTTTTCAGGCAACTAAAGATGAGAAAAACTCTACACGAGCACGTGCAAATATGTTGAGAGAAGTTCTTACAAATTCAACTAACAATAAGCCCTTTAACTCAAAAGAATTATACGAAGTTTTAGACTTGTGCCTGCTTTGCAAGGCTTGTAAGTCTGAATGTCCTTCAGGTGTAGATGTGGCAAAATTGAAAATGGAGTTTTTGCAACATTATTATGATACAAATGGAGTTCCGTTGCGTTCGTTTGCAGTTGCTTACTTGCCAGTTGTTTATAAAATATTTGCCTCTTTGCCGGGTTTTGTAAATATTTTTCTAAAAAATAAGTTTTTCTCAAAAATTTTAAAAAGTATAATTGGTTTTAATCAAAAAATTGAATTTCCATTGATGCATAAAACTGGATTTAAGAAATTGTACAAGGGAAAACAAAAATTTGAAAATCCAAATCCTATAAAAACTATTTATTTGTTTAATGACGAATTTACAAAATATTTAGAAAGTGATTTAGGAATAAAAACAATTTTATTTTTTGAAAAACTCGGCTATCAAGTAAAACTTGCACCAATAAATTTTAGCGGAAGAACTTGGTTGAGCAAAGGTTTGGTAAGGCGTGCAAAAAAACTTGCAAATAAAAATATCGAAATTTTAAAAAATATTATTTCGTCTGAGACACCTTTGATTGGAATAGAACCTTCGGCAATATTGAGCTTTAGAGACGAATATCCTGATTTAGTTAATGCTGAAAATAAAAATGCTGCTCAGGATATTGCACAAAACTCATTTTTATTTGATGAATTTATTGCTGCTGAGTTTGAAAAAGGGAATATTTCTGCTAATTCTTTTACAGATGCAGAGTTGAAAATTAAATTTCATGGGCATTGTCAGCAAAAATCATTGATTACAACCAAATTTACCAAGCAAATATTATCAATTCCTAAAAATTATAAAGTTGCCGAAATCCCAAGTGGTTGTTGTGGTATGGCAGGTTCGTTTGGTTACGAAAAAGAACATTATGATTTATCGCAAAAAATAGGAGAGTTGGTATTATTCCCAGAAGTTAGAAATGCAGATGATGATACAGTTATTGTAGCTGTTGGAACAAGTTGCCGTTGTCAGATAGAAAGTGGAACTGGCAAAAAATCTTTACATCCTATCGAAGTTTTGTGGGAAGCCTTAGTTTAAATCTTTTATTTCAAAGCTTTTCTAAGTTTCACAAGTTTTTCTAATAAGTCGTCAACTAAATCTAATTTTAGCATATTTGCACCATCTGATAGTGCTTTTTTGGGTTCGGGGTGAGTTTCTATAAAAAGTCCGTCAGCACCAACAGCAAGACCAGCTTTTGCCATGTACTCAATCATTTCTGGCTGACCGCCAGTAACGCCACTTGATTGGTTTGGTTGTTGTAAACTGTGAGTAACATCAAGCACAACAGGAAAGCCAAAAGTTTTCATTTTAGGAATTCCTCTAAAATCAATTACTAAATCATTATAGCCAAAGGTAGTACCGCGTTCTGTTAGCATAATGTTTTTATTTCCTGTAGAAAGAGTTTTTTCTGTGGCAAATTTCATTGATTCGGGAGACAAAAATTGTCCTTTTTTTATGTTCACAAATTTTCCAGTTTTTCCAGCAGCAATAAGCAAGTCTGTTTGGCGACATAAAAAAGCAGGAACTTGTACAATATCAGCAACTTTTGCAGCAATTTCGGCTTCTTCGGGCGAGTGAATATCTGTACAAATATGTAGTTTTAATTCTTGTTTTACTTTTGATAAAATTTCTAAAGCTTTTTCATCGCCTAAACCTGTGAATGAATTTACACTACTGCGGTTAGCTTTGCGGTACGAAGATTTAAAAATTAACTGAATATTGTGTTTTTTGCATAAATCTTTTAGAACTTTTGCAGTATGTAATGTGATTTCTTCATTTTCTACTACGCAAGGTCCAGCAATTAAAAAAAAATGTGCAGAATTGTCTAAAATTAAATTTTCCACTTTCAAAATATTTATATTTCTACAAAAATATAAAATTAAATCACTTTAAAAACCTAATATTTAATTAATTTTGTAGCAAAAAACAATGTATAGAATTTCTTTAGTTTCTTACTCAAATACTTTGCCTTTTAAAGAGGCTTTGTATAATTCTGAGTTTGTAGCAAAAAATGCAATTTTACAAGAACGTATTCCTGCTATGTGTGCCGAAGATATTTTTACAGGAGAAGCAGATATTTCATTAGTGCCAATAGGAGCATTTCCTATTCCCGAAAACACAAGAATTATTAGCGATTTTTGTTTGGCAGCAAAAAATAAAGTTGAGTCAGTACTATTGGTATCGCAAAAAACTAAAGAAGAAATTAAAACCATAATTTTAGATTATCATTCACGAAGTTCGGTAAAATATATTAAGATTTTGGCAGAAAAATTTTGGAAAATAAAATATAATTATCAAAATGCTGACGGAAATTTTAAAGATTTAATAAAAGAAGATACTGCTGCAGTTATTATTGGAGATAGAGCTTTAAATTTCCGTAATTCTATAAAATACAAATATGATATTGCCGAAGAATGGTTTAAATTTACAGGTAAACCAGCGATTTTTGCCGTTTGGGTTGCAAACAATAAGGTGAGTGATAGTTTTTTAAAAGAGTTTAACAAAATTTTGAAATCTGGATTTGAAAATCGAAAGCAAATTGCTGAAAAAAATAAACATTTATATCCCAATTTCGACTTAGTTAATTATTTAACAAACTGCATGGATTATAATTTTGATGAAGCTAAACAAGAAAGTTTAAACATGTTTAATCAATTTTATTCTGAAATTTTAAGATAAAAACTATATTTGTAAATTTTGTGAAAAAGCGATTTAAATTAAAGAAATATGAATTTACAAATTAAAGATTTTGAACCAAAGCACTACGACGAAATGAATGTCCTGTGGCAGTTGACCGACATGGGCGGAGCTTATCGTGGAGATAATTTGGAAATAATTCTTAATTCAATAAAAATGGGCGGTGCCTTGTATCTTCTTTTTAATGACGATGTTATGATTGGCACTTCATGGATTACAAATGATGGTAGAAGGCTTTATTTGCATCATTTTTGTATTCATCCCGAACTACAAGGCAAAGGATTAAGCAAATTATTAATGGACAAATCTATGGAATTTGCCAGAAAAGTAGGTTTGCAAATAAAATTAGAAGTTCATAGAGAACATGTTGTAGCCCGCAATCTATATGATAAATATGGCTTTAAATATTTAGGAGATTACGATATTTTTATTGTTAGAGAATATTAATGCCTTGAGAAAACAAATTTTAAATTTAGCTTACCCTGCAATTATCAGCAATATTACCGTACCTTTAGTAGGTTTGGTTGATATAGCTTTAGTTGGTCGTTTAGGCTCGGCGGCTTATATTGGCGGTGTTGGTTTTGCAAGCGTAGTTTTTTCTTTTATATATTCGGGCTTAGGTTTTTTAAGAATGAGTACAAATGGACTCACAGCACAAGCCTATGGAGCTTCGAATTTTAGAGAGGCAAATTCAATTTTAATTAGAGCAATTATTCTTGGCGTTCTTAGTGGATTGTTGTTAATAGCCTTGCAAACACCGTTAGAAAGGCTTTTAATAAGTATGTTTGATTCTTCGCCAGAATCTTTAAAATATGCTTCTGTATATTTTTATGTAAGAATTTATGCAACACCAGCAAGCCTGGCAGTTATTGGTTTTATGGGTTGGTTTGTGGGAATGCAAGACACTAAAACGCCTATGTGGGTAACCTTGATAATAAGTCTCGCAAATATTGCTTTTAGTCTTTTCTTCGTAATTTATTTTAAAATGGGAGTAAAAGGAGTGGCACTTGGAACTGTTGTTGCACAATATTTAGGACTGATTTCTTCAATTTTATTTTATGTAAAAAAATACAAATCTTATTTGTCTTATATAGATAAAAAATCCATTTTAAAATTTGATGAAATAAAGAAGTTCTTTAATATTAGTAAAGATATTTTTGTGCGTTCTATCTTACTCACAGGAAGTTTTTTCTTATTTAATATTGTTTCTGCCGATTTTGGCGACGAAATCTTAGCCTTAAACTCTGTGATGTTACAGTTTTTATGGTTTTTCTCATATTTTGCCGATGGTTTTGCAAATGCAGGCGGTAGCATTGCCGGAAAATATAAAGGAGCAGCAAATCCAAAACTTTTAAAAGAAACAATAAAAGAATCGTTGAGATTAGGACTGTTGGTAGCTATTATTTTTTCTGTTGTTTATGTGTTCTTTTCCAAACAAATTGTGCAAATCTTAACCGATGATGTTCAAGTAATTAGTCTTTTTGAAACTTATCATTTTTGGGTTTGGTTAATCCCAATTACAGGTTTTGCAGCCTTTATTTATGATGGAATTTACATCGGAATTACAGAGTCGAAAATAATGAGAAATGTTATGATTATTTCAATTTTGATAATATATGTTCCACTTTTATTTTTAGCAAAACATTATATTGGAAATCATGGAATGTGGGCAGTGCTAATTTTAATGCTTTTAACACGAGGAATTGGACTGAAAGTCCAGTTAAAAGTTAAAAGTTAAAAGTTGAAAGAGGCTGCGCGTAATCAGTTAAAAGTTGGAAAGGGTGTAAAATTATGGTTATGGAAAAGAAAAAAATAGCAATACAAGATACTTATGGTGAAAGATTTCAGCATTGTTGGGGTTGTGGACCAAAAAATGAAGAAGGTTTACATTTAAAGACTTATCCGAATGAAGATGGAAGCCAATGTATTTGTAGGTTTACGCCAGCAAATAAATATACAGGTGGAGTTCCAGACAATCTTTTTGGAGGCATGATAGCGGTTATTTTTGATTGTCATGGAACTGCTTCTGCTGCTTGGTTTGCTCATAATAAAAAAGGACTTGAACTTACAGAAAATACTGTAATAGGGCGTTTTGTTACAGCAAGATTAGAAATTGATTTTAAAAAACCACTTCCTATGAATGAAGAAATAACAGTTACCTCAATACTTGAAGAAATTGGAGAAAGAAAAGCTATAGTTAATATGAAAATGGAAGCCGGCGGACTCGTTTGTGCTAAAGCAAAGATGATTGCTGTTAGTTTGTAAAGTTCGTAAAGTTCATAAAGTTTATAAAGAAGGCAAGTATTTGATTGTCAATAGTTTGTCCGTAGGGCAACACAATGAAATCAGTTAAAAGTTTTCAAAGTTCATAAAGTTTATAAAGAAGGCAAGTGTTTGATTGTCAATAGTTTGTCCGTAAGGGCAACACAATAAATTCAGTTGAAAGTTCTTAAAGTGTAGCCAAGCACGCAATTGCTTTTGATTTTTTTTACATAAAAAAAGTTACACAATAGGGCTTTCGTAGTTTTAATATGGCAGAGGAGAGCTCGCAGATGTGTAACTTTTTTATGGAAGATGAAAAAGAAAAAAAATTTAACTAACTTTAATAAAATTATTTGAAAATGCACGTTGAGTATATCTACGACATTGGTCAAGCCTGTCGTAACCCAACATTATTCCTAACATAAAATCTTCTTCAAGTGTATATAAATTTAGAGGTTTGTCACCTATTAAACGAATAACATCTACACATGAAGTTTCGCCAAAAAAGACATTGTATTTGTTGGGTGTTACTTCTTGTAAGACATAATCTATCTGCTTGGCACGTAGTTTATTTTCAACATGTTTTTTTTCAGATATGGGAAATGTATAAAGAGCCAAACTTCGCAATTTTTTATGATATTCGTAAATTAAGTGTGCTAATACATCCATTTTCACATTCTTAAAATGATTGTTTAACAATATTTACCCAATTGATGATACGCTCGTCGGTCAGATTGCTTTCATTATCTGCATCAAGTGGTAGTCCAACAAATTTCCCATCAATAACAGCACGCGATGCATCGAAACTATATTCGTCAGTTTCTATAAAACCCACAATTTTGCATCTTTTTTCTGTAAAAAACTCATAAAGTTCGCCTATACCATCCACAAAAGTATCGGAATAACTACCTGCATCGCCTAAACCGAAAAGAGCAACAATTTTGTCTGATAAATCTACCGATTTTAACTGTGGCAACATTTCGTACCAATCATCTTGTAAATCGCCTGAACCCCAGGTAGATGTTCCTAAAATGAGGCATTCGGCAGTAGTAAAATCATCGGCACTGCATTGGCTTACATCTTTTAGTTGAGGAGAAAATTCACTTAATTGCTTGGCAATTTTTTCAGCAGCTTCTCTTGTGTTGTCGGTTGTTGAACCATAAATAATTGATATTTTCTTCATAGCTTTATAAATTTTAAAATTTTTCTTTGACAAAATTATTGTCAATAAAAACACCAAACAATCCTCATAAATGATGAGATTCTACAAACAAAATGCTAAGTTTTGAGGATTGTGTCCATTAATAATTATCTTGAACTTTGCATTTGAAAATAATTTAAAACTAAAAAACAATGAAAATTTTAAAAACATTATTATCTATTCTGATACTTTTTGTTGTGCTAATTTCATGTAATCAGAAAAAACAAAGCGAATCTATTGAAACAAATAAATTGCCCGAAATAATGAAGGTGGACAGCCTTTTGAGCAATGCAGAAACGCTTGTAGGAGATACTATTGTTGTGGACGGAGTTTGTTCACATATTTGTAGTCATGGTGGAAAAAGAATTTTCCTGATGGGTAATGACGATACCAAAACTATTCGTATAGAAGAAGGCGACAAAATTGGGAGTTTTAGTCGAGAAGCCTTACATAATACTGTTGAAGTAAAGGGAATTTTAGTGGAACAACGTATCGATGAGGCTTATCTTGCGGAATGGGAAGCTGAATTGGAAGCACAAACAGCCGAAAAACACGGCGATGGAGAAAGTGGATGCGTTAATGAACAAAAAGCTCAAAATGAAAAACCTGCCAATACTGAGCAAGAACGTATCAATAATTTCCGAGAACGAATAGCTGAAAGAAACGAAAAAGAAGGTAAAAATTATCTTTCGTTTTATTTTATAGAAGCAACAGAATATAAAATAAAAAAGTAACATGTCAACTTAGCAATCAAATAAGAAATTTGTTTTGTATTAAGTTGGCGTGTTTTTGTGTTGTGAAAAACAAATAAAATATAAATATGATAAAATAATTAAGGCTTATTTGGAATTAGTTTAAATAAAAATTAGCTTTACTACAAAATTTTTAAGTGAAGTATTTAGGACATAAAACTATTGGGTCTATGAATAAAGAAAAACACAATAAAATATCAAAAACAAATCCTACAAATCTTAGCGGTGTGCCTGCTACCTTACTTATTTCGCTTAGGGCAAGATGCTTGGAAAGTCTTGACCCAAAAGGGGTAATAAAAGATGAGCGTAGCGTAGAAATTGCTCGTACTCTTGGTTGTGATATTACGCCTAGAAGTGAAAGTTTTTTTACGCAAGTAGGTACAGCACAACGCACCATAGTATTTGATGATTATACCAACGACTTTCTTTCACGTTATCCTAACGGTACGATAGTAAATTTGGCTTGTGGATTAGATACTCGTTTTGAGCGATTAGATAACGGACAAGTGAAATGGTTTGATTTAGATTTTCCAGACGTTATAGAAATTCGTCGACAATTTTTTAAAGAAAGTGAACGCTATCATTTTATCGAAAAATCGGTATTAGATTTCACATGGTTAGATGAAGTTCCCAAAGATCGTCCTGTGTTTATATCAGCCGAAGGTCTTTTCTGTTATTTTACCGAAAATCAAGTGCGTGAAGTGCTTACACGTGTTGCTAAAGCTTTTGATAATGTGGAATTTGTTATCGAAGCCATAAATCCTTTTATGGTAAAACATTCAGACCGACATCCGAGTATGAAAGGACAAGAAGCGAGATTCAAATGGGGAATAAAGTCAGGTCGTGAAATAGATGCTTGGAACACAGGTTTTTACTTCGAAAACGAAAGGTATTATATGTTGGAGTGTAAAAGGCGAGCTTTAAGTGTGAGGTTTATGTGCTTATTTCCTTTTTTTGGTAAATCAATGAAAATATTTTTACTAAAAAATATTAAAACAAAATGAAAAAAAATGGGGAAAATAAAACGGCATTTTGTAATCAAAAGCATCATCATACACACGTAAAAAATTTGCGAGGGAAAAAATTATTATGGGTTACATTGCTTAATTTCTTAGTGAGTTTAGTGCAAGTAGTGGGTGGAATTTTAGCCAATAGTCTTTCGCTAATTTCAGATGCAATACATAATTTGGGAGATACTTTAGCTATTTTTATTGCTTTTTTGGCAGGAAAACATGCTGATAAAAAACCCGATGCTCGAAAAACTTTCGGCTATAAACGTACAGAAATTTTAGCAGCTCTTTTTAATGCGGTGGTGCTTATTGTTATCTGTATTTTTCTTTTTGTGGAAGCCTACGACCGTTTTAAAAACCCACAAGTCATTAAAGGAGGCATAATGTTAGTGGTAGCAGTTTTCGGTCTGTTGGCTAATTTAGTTTCGGTATTGGTATTGCAAAAAGAGAAATCTCACAATCTTAATATACGTGCCGCCTATTTGCACCTATTAGGTGATACACTTTCATCGGTTGCTGTTGTCGCAGGCGGAATAGCTATTCTTGTTTGGCAAATTTATTGGCTCGACCCACTCATAACAGTTGCTGTAGGAGTTTACATAATCTATCACACATGGGCTGTGGTTCGCCAAACGGTTGATATTTTAATGCAAGCAACACCTAATCATATCAATATTCAAAAGATAAAACAAAGTGTGGAAGCCTTGCCACAAGTAGAAAATATTCACCACTTGCATGTATGGCAAATGGACGACGAGTATGTTTATCTAGAGGCTCATGTCAATATGTGTAAAGATTTGACACTTAGCGAAGCTCAAGCCGTTCGCCATAATGTAGAAACCATATTGAGAGATAAATTTGGTATAAACCATATTACCTTGCAAATAGAGTACAAAGGTTGCGATGGTAGCGACGATTTGATTTTTAGTCAAGATAAAGAAAATATATCGGAAAAATTTGAAAACTATGATTATAAACCTATGTCGGACTTTTGATTTACGACACAAAAAATATTATAACTATGAATTCTAAAAATGATATTCACCCTGATAGCAAATTAGCTGAGATTATTATTAATCACCCATACGTTATTTTAATGTTGGAGCATTTTGAAATTTTGCTCCCAGTACAGGATTTAACAATTAAGCAAATTTGCGAGAAGTACAATATCAACGAAACGATTTTTATTGCTTTTACAAATTTGTATTGTAATAAAAAAGGTATTCCTGCATTAAAACTTACGGCAGACGATGCTGTAAGCATAACACGTTTCTTAGCTGCTTCGCATCGCTACTACTCAGAATTGATTTATCCAGAAATTATGCAGCTGATTGAAGATATGAGTAAGCAAAACAATCATCGTGAAATGAAGTTGGTGTCAGTGTTTTTTGCCGATTATTTTAAAGAAGTTACCACTCACTTAGATTATGAAAATCAGATTTTTCACCCATACGTGAATTGTTTAGTAGCAAGAGATAAAGGCGTTGAACACGTAGAAAATCAAGTTGATTACTCTGTGTCGCAATATCAAGTCCGCCACGATGATATTGAGATGAAACTTGCTGACTTGAAGAATTTGCTGATTAAATATCTGCCGACATATAACGACCAGCTTATTCGTAGGAAACTACTCTTTTTACTTTCAGAATTGGAATTTGACTTGAATATTCATTCTAAAATCGAAGAGCTTATCCTTATTCCACTCGCTATCGAATTAGAAAACAAAAACATAGTTGCTTGCAAATGAAACGTACTCATATACTCATATTAGAAGATGCACCTGTGATACGAGAAGGCTTGAAATTTATTATGGATAGTTTAAGAAATGTTGAAGAAGTAGCCATAGCCTGTACATTTGACGAATTTACACACCTATTGAAACGCAAATCTTACCAAATGGTATTGATAAGTCCTAACTATCTGCATAGCCACCACAATCAAATTCAGCAGTTGCGCAATTTGTATAGTAGCATGAAATGGATTGGGGTACAATACACTATTATTCCGGAAGCTTTGCTAAGTAAGTTAGACGGCGTGGTTGATGTGTACGATAATCAAGATACGCTTGCTACGAAATTGAGCAAATGGTTGGATACTCAATCTGATGATGCTTTGCAAAATAAAGACATTCTTAGCGAACGCGAAACAGAAGTGCTACGACTGTTAGCAATGGGAAAATCTAACAAAGAAATTGCAGATGAGCTGAACATCAGCACAAATACCGTAATCACACACAGAAAAAATATTTCACAAAAAACCAGCATCAAATCAGTTTCGGGATTAACGATTTATGCTGTAACGCAGAATTTAATTTCGTTAGATGATTATTAATAGAGTTTTTTGAAGCTTAAAAATATAATAAGATGAACAAAAGTGAACAGTTTTGGGATCGTGTTGCCTGTGTTTATGATTTTTTTGTGAATGTCATAAATGCAAAAACACATCGGTTATTATGCAAAGAGATTGCTAGCCTTATTCAGCCGACCGACATCGTTTTAGAATGTGCATGTGGAACAGGTATGCTTACGAAGGTTATTGCTCCTCAATGCAAAAAACTGGTAGCGACCGATTTTTCGAAAAAGATGTTGCAAAGAACAGAGAAAAAGTGCAAGCACTTTGCAAATACAGACTTCAAAACGGCTGACATAACAGATTTTGATTTTGATGCCGCATCTTTCGACAAAGTTGTAGCAGGTAACGTCATTCATTTACTTGAACAGCCCCAAAGTGCTTTGCGTGAGTTAGAGCGTGTCTGCCGTCCGGGTGGGAAAATTATTGTGCCGACATATATAACCAAAAGAAAACACAACAAAATTATTAATATTTATGATAAAATGGGAGCGGGGTTTAAAAACAAATTTACGTTTGCATCGTATGAACAATTTTTTATTGATACGGGTTATACCGATGTGGAGTTTATTAAAGTAGAGGGGAAAATTCCTTGTTCGGTAGCTGTAATAGAGAAAAAATAGGAGATACATATTAATCCCAAACCCTAAAAAATTAGGTAATTTAAATTGAAAAAAAACATATAAATACTTGCATATATGTTTTTTTTGTTGTTACTTTGCATTA
>ENA-UOOK01000428-UOOK01000428.1-fermentation-metagenome-genome-assembly--contig:-NODE-428-length-55287-cov-8.596665_pt1 | contig 55287 bp, 39 predicted proteins | sample MGYA00245777_ERZ724023 | MGnify/ENA primary metagenome ERZ724023 (study PRJEB28704, sample SAMN03018312) | fermentation metagenome | biome: anthropogenic terrestrial biome; feature: soil; material... | reverse complement strand
CCGGTAGTGGTCATGGTGACCACTCCGGGAAGGTTACCTGTGAGTGCCTGCCCAAGATTGGTAATACCACCGGTACGTTCCAGCACCTTATCAGTAGTCTGAACAATTGCTCCTACTACACTAACCTTTTTCTGCTGACCATAACCAACAACTATTACCTCCTCCAGTAATTCCGTGTCTTCCAGCATGGTGATCGAAAGAGCTGTTCTCCCATTCAGCTGAATGGTTTGTGGCAGCATTCCCACATAGGTAATAAGCAGGGTTGCGTCTGAAGGCACGTTTGGTAGGGTAAACTGACCATTCAGATCGGTTGCCGTACCGGTGATTGTGCCTTGCACCTGTACTGTCACCCCGATCAATGGCTCTCCCGCTGCATCAGTGACAGTGCCTTTTACGGTAATGTTCTGAGCATTAACGGATAAGGAAAATGCACACAATAGCGTGATACATATTCCCTTTAACAGATTCAATTTTTTTACTTTCATTCTTATGATTAGGTTAGAATAAACAAATACTTCTGATTTTTTTGAATGAGATAGTTAGAACAGTTCGATTATTTCAGGTTAGCTGTACTTCAGTATGCTATAAAATTACGGATGTTTGTTCTTTTCAAAGGGTAAATATTGGATACTTTATTCTACATTCTAGATACTTCCTGACCCGTCTCTTCCGGTGCAGTGGAAATACTAACTGTAATATTTCCCTTCACGGGTTCTGATCTGAAGCTTTTGCCAGTCTTCCCTGATGAAACCTTTGACCATGGATATTTCGGTGTGACCCTTAATATTGCCGCTGAAGATCATATTTGCTCCGGTAAATCTTTTTCAGGCTATTATCCGGAGTCAGTTATTTCATCGAAACCGGGTTATCGCAGGCTCCGGATAGCCGGCCAGGTATGCAGAACTGTTGCCAAGCACCGTACCCAGTGAGAAGGAATCGCTAACTAAAGCAGGAAAGAGGGTATTAGCAGTGCTGAACCTGACAAAATTTTCATAATTTGTTGGTTTTTATTGACGACATCAGACTACGGACTTCAACCCTTAATCTAATGTTAATGAATTGGTTGTCAGGTTAACCAAAGATTATGGATAAGTGTTTGTTAAAATTATAATTTAAGAAATGGCAATTCCGACATCAAGAGCAAAAGAAAAAGGTGACATTAAAATAGACAGGGATCTGTGTATCGGTTGCGGCGAGTGTGTTGAGGTATGCAAGGATTTCAGCCTGGTCATCAGTGATGATAAAGTTGAAATCAGCGACAATCCCGCATTCGGATGTATCGGTTGCGCACACTGTATGGCGATCTGCCCGACCGGGGCAATTCGGGTAACCGGAAGGACAATCTCGCCCGGTGACCTGTTCGAACTTCCCGCAGCAGGTGCGGCTGCTGATTACAGTCAGATGATGAGCCTGCTCAGACGACGCAGGAGCATCAGAGAATTTGCCGACAAGGCCGTTGAACCTGAGATCATTCAGAAAATTCTGGATGCAGCCGTGACCTCTCCTATGGGGTTGCCGCCTTCTGATGTAAATGTACTGGTGCTTGACAGTAAGGAAAAGTCACGGAGATTTGCAGCTGACTACTGCGACTTCCTGGAAAGGTTGAGTTGGCTTGTTTCACCTTTGTTCCTTGCTCTGATGCGTCCGTTCTGGGGAAAAGCCAATGACGAGATGTTCAGGGGATTTGTAAAACCCATGTTTGATATCTTTATCGGCTACATGAAAAAAGGCATTAACGTTGTGACTTATGATGCCCCGCTGGCGATCTATTTTTACGGCTCGCCCTTCACTGACCCGGCAGACCCTGTTGTGGCTGCAACAACAGCAATGTATGCCGGAGAATCACTCGGACTCGGCACCTGCATGCTCGGAGCGGTGCATCCGATGATACAGTATGGCAGGAGCGGAAGGAAGTTCAGGGAAAAGCACGGAATAAAATATGCCAGCAGGGAAGGAGTGATTGTCATTTTCGGATATTCTTCAGTAAAGTATGAAAAAGGGATCAGAAGGACCTTCGCCTCGACAACATTTATGAACTGATCGACGGCAGGCAGGGTTCGCTCAGCGGCAAGGCCGGCAGGATCCGGTCCGTGGAGTGTGAAGTGCTGATCGGCATAAAGTTACGGCAATGAGAAAGTCGTCTGAAAAGAAGAAATTTAACACTGCTATCGTGTTCGAAAAGGAGATGATAGCACCGTGCGGCATGAACTGCGGCTCATGCCTGGGATACATGAGGACTGAGAATCATTGTCCCGGGTGCAGGTCCGATGCTGACCCGAAGCCCTCATATTGCCGTGATTGCATAGTGATAAACTGTGACCTGCTCAAAGAGACGGAGTCGAAGTTCTGTTATGATTGTCCGAAATACCCGTGCAGGAGATTAAAGAACCTCGACAAAAGATACAGAACCAGGTATGGCACCAGTTTCTTCGATAATCTTGTCATGATAAAAGAACAGGGGATGGAACGTTTTCTGGCTTTCGAGACCGAAAGAAGAAGGTGTCCGCAATGTGGATCCACACTCTGCGTTCACCGGACTTTCTGCTTTGAGTGTGGATTTAAACAACACTCGCAAGACTCAGTCTCACAACAGATATAAACAGGTTTAACATGATCAGGAAACAAATTTTCACACTCGGACTGGTAATGCTTCTGCTTGCCTCGTGCGGCAAGGACTACACCTCAAAAGAGTACCTGGAAAAGGTGCTGGGCAACCTGAGTCAGATAGAAACAGCATCTTACTACGAGTTTGGTGAAGCCTGGAGTCCTGGTGATACAGCAGCTTCCTTTGTCTTTACCCGGTTTCACAGGGAATACAGGAACCCGTCTGACACTGCAATAGGGTCAAGCTTTGTGACGCTTGATTCAATGACAAGATCAAAAGCGTCATTTTGTTACGACGGTCATATGCGGGCAACATTCTATGAAGAAGAAAAGGGCATAGTGATTGACAGTTTCAGGGTGAAGCCCCTCCCCTTCAGGCCGGTAGCCGCACCTTTCTATAACTATGCGACGAGCATAATCAATTATGCCCTCACAACCGGTGACAGCATTGCCCTGGAGATGCAGGAACAGGAGAGGAATGTATTTATGCGTCTGACTATAAATGAGGATGAGCAGGTTGAGTTCTTTGGAAAAGCTTTCCACATGGAGCCTTCTCCTTATCCTTATCCTTATGGCGATAATACCTCAATTTATGAACTGTGGATAGATAAGGAGACAGATCTTCCATTTAAGGTCAGGCGCGAGATGTCTCATGATATCTCGGTTTCAACGTCCCTTGATCCGGAATTTAACAAGCTTGATATCAACGATTTCAGGGCTGCGGATTTTTTCCCGCCTGACTATGAGATAAGGCAGTACGGGTATAAAAGGACAGATGAGGAGAAAAGTGCTCTCTTAAACGGTAAAGCACCGGAGTGGACATTGCAGTCATCAGATAATCAGACTGTCTCGCTGGCTGATCTGACATCCAGGGTTGTTCTGTTACAATTCACAAGTGTCAGTTGCGGGCCATGCAGGGCATCGGTCCCTTTTCTGAAGAAGATTGACAAGGAATTCAGTTCCGATGATCTTACAATTGTGGCAATAGAGTGCACCAGCAAAAACCTGAATGCACTCAGAACCTACATGTACCGGAACCAGTTTGATTATACATTTCTGCAGGCAAACAAGGAAGTAATTAAGAATTACTCCATCGGATCGTATCCGGTATTTTTCATTCTTGATGAGGAGCGGATCATCCGTGAGATCATTAAGGGGTACGCAGAGGGGACCACTGATGAAAGGATAAGATTTACAGTGAATAAATTACTGGAGCAAAAAGCTTTAATTGTAAAACGAAGACTGTCTTAAAACAGAAAGGTCATCCTGACTGGCTCCTTTACCGCGATGGTAAAAAACCTGTTCCGGGCGAGGATGAGGGGAGAGACGAATTTCACATGTGAGGATTGTATTAGCCCCTGAATAGTTGAAAATAACTTGACACCGCCCCCATTTTTGTTTAAATTTGAGTATCATAGAGAAGGGAAACCGTAAACCTGCACCGGTTATCGGGATTTATTCTTAAGAAAAGTGAGATTGAAGGACAAGTATTAACCATTCTTTACTTTATTTCTGTCATGCCGGGTTATTGAAATAAGCTAACATCCAATGGAACGAGCTTACTTCATTTTGTCGTCTGTCAAGGTGATTTTACTCTCGGTAATCCTTCACCTGGCAAATCCATACACAAGGGATGTTTCAGCACAGGAAGAGTTTAAGATACATAGTTTCTTCTTTATACCTGGTGGAGCCTATCATGGGAAAAACTCTCCTAATGCATTTACCCGGACTTACTGTGATGCTATGAATGATCTTCTGGGTGAGGATTTTAAAATTATTGATGAAGTTGTCAGCAAGTCGAGTATCAGCAATGTTGCCTGGGCGCTCAGCAGAGGACAGAAACCCATGCGGAAACCTGAAAAGAACAAAAAAACAGTGATTGCTTACAAGACTATATTGGAAGCCCTGCATGACGAAACTTCAGATATCAACATTGTTTCATCCAGTTTCGGGACTGCTCTGACAGCACAGGTTGGAATCATGCTGGCCGACTTTTTCGGTAGTTCCGGAAAGGAGAAACCTGATATTAACCTCGTAATGGGTGCCAGCATGATCTCCAAGGAATCAAGACTCTACCGCAGGCTTGAAGAACTAAGTAACCAAGGAATGCTTACCACTCTTATTTATGATGAATTACAGGATCCCGGGGACAACGTCACCGGAATGTGCGGCAAATCGAGGGTGGGAGCGTATGCAAGGGGATTACGGATGAGCTTTGTTATCTTTGGGAAGTATCAGGGACAGCCCTCAATCCTCAATAATAATCCCCAGACCGGGCACCTTCATTTGCAGCGCGCCCAGTCAGAGGAAAAAGCTGAAAAATTCCTGGAAGTAACTCTCATTGAGTACGCACTGGCCGGTGAGGAGATAAGGGAGAAGGCTATGGAAATGCTTAAGGAATAAAAATTTGACCTGCTCAAAACCCGCTTCTGAAAGCGAGCTTTCATTGCTCGAAAAAAAAAGCCCGTACCGCCTATCGGCGGGTCGGGCTTTATCTTATGTCGGGGTAGTGTGATTCGAACACACGACCCTCTGGTCCCAAACCAGATGCGCTAACCGGACTGCGCTATACCCCGAATCGGCGATGCAAAAATAAAAAGATTTTTGTAACTTCGGCCTCCCTGACCGTTTTATTGCCGGTATAGAAACCATTTGGCACCAGGTTTGTTATTAGTGAACTAAATGACTGAAACATGAAAAAAAATCTCATTGCCATGGCAGCTCTGATGACCTTCATCCTGGCACCTGTCCTTTCACAGAAGTCGTTCTACGACTTTACCGTTGAATCTATTGACGGTCAACAGTACAGCATGGCTGACCTGAAAGGCAAAAAGGTGATGATAGTAAATACCGCTTCAAAATGCGGTAATACTCCCCAGTATAAGGACCTCGAACTGCTCAATAAGGCATACAGGCAGAAACTGGTCATTATCGGATTTCCGGCAAACAACTTCATGAACCAGGAACCCGGAACCAATGAGGAGATAAAACAATTCTGCAACAGCAAGTACGGAGTGACCTTCCCGATGATGTCAAAAATATCCGTCAAGGGCAATGATATGCACCCCCTCTACAGATGGCTCACAAGCAAAAGCGCCAATGGTGTACTCGACTCCGAGGTGTCATGGAACTTCCAGAAATATATCATTGATGAGAACGGCAAACTCGTTGGTTTCTTCAAGCCCGCTGTCAAACCTCTCTCTGACGAGGTGATCAACTGGGTTACCAGGGGACAATTTACCCAGGCTAAATAAATTCTTCCCACCCATATAATTACGGCCGGTACTCCGGCCATTTTTTTTCTGCTTTAGTACCTGCACCCTGAACGGTAAATCCATCCCCCGGGATCTGGCCTGCCACATACGTTTTAATCAGGTTAAAACCGAACTTTTTGTTTAACCAGTTGTTATACATAAAAAAATAAACGTCATGGCAGATCTGAGAACACACTACATGGGCATCGAGCTGAAGAGCCCTGTTATTGCAGGCGCCAGCAACCTGGTTACTGACATTCATAACCTGCAGAAACTGGAACAGGCAGGTGTTGCAGCCATCGTCTACAAATCTCTCTTCGAAGAGCAGGTACAACTCGAAAATCTTGAGCTGTATGAACTCAAAACCGAGTATGAGCACAGACACGCCGAACAGGTGACGCTATTTCCCAACTCCCAATCAGTGCCTGAATCGCCTGAAGATTATCTTCTGCACCTGAAGAAAGCCAGGGAGGCTGTTTCAGTTCCTTTTTTTGCCAGCCTCAATGCCATCACCGATGAGGTATGGGTTGAATACGCAGCAAAAGCCGCATCCACAGGTGTTGATGGACTGGAACTGAATTTCTATTCGCTTCCTGATGAGTCGGCCAATGATCGTGAAACGATTGAAAAGAAACAGGTGGAGACCCTTCGCAAGGTTAAAGAAGTCGTGAAGATACCAGTGGCAGTGAAGCTCACTCCATACTATACAAACACACTTAACTTCATTACAGAACTTGACAGGGCAGGTGCTGATGCCGTTGTAGTTTTCAACAGGCTGATTCAGCCAGATATCGACATCTACAGTGAGAAACATACAATGCCCTATAACCTCAGCAGCAGCGAGGACAACAGGCTCCCGCTCAGGTTCACCGGTATGCTGTATGGTAATGTTAACTCGTCGGTGTGCACCTCAACAGGAGTATATTCAGCCAATGATGTCATAAAGATGATCCTTGCCGGGGCTGATACGGTACAGGTTGTCAGCACACTCTACCGCAACGGGGTTGAAGTGGTAAAATCAATGACCGAAGAGATAGAAAAATGGATGGACAGCCACGGTTATAAGAACCTTGAAAGCTTCCGCGGGAAGCTATCAATGAAGAAATCAGAAAACAATCTTCCCTATACCCGTGCACAGTATATCGATTTCATGATGAATTCAGGCGACATCATGAGAAAATACCGCTCCCTGAGCTGATTCAGCCGGTCACGGGCGGCATAACCGGTTGTACAAAGGTGCCCGCCTTATCAGGATATGATACGTACCCGGGAACAGATTCATATGATCCTGAAACATGAACAGTGCTCAACTGCCAGAGATGGCACTGAGCAAAATCCGGGAAGAAATTGACGAGAGACGGATAGCTTCAATGAGACCGTCTGTCTTTGTCAGAAGCCTGTCGTTACCACGAAGCATCCCCATGTAAAGCCAGGCACAGTCTTCCGGTGATATTTTCCCTGTCTCCTCAGTCTCAGACAGATGCCTCCTGAAGAGAGGGATGAGTATCTGCATCTCAGCCTTCTGAAGCTTGTCCCTAAGCTTCTCTACCCTGCTGTGTCCCTGAGCGAAGTCCTTCATCAGCAGCGAATTATGCATTATAAGCGCACTCAGTCGCCTCATCCTCTCTTCACCGTAACGATGAATGATAGTTGCCAGGTCTCCATCTGACCGCGTCAGGGAGCTCAGCGGCACAATAATATGCCTGATCTCCTTCTCAACCACTGCCTCATAGATCTCGGCTTTGTTCCTGAAATACATATAGACCGTACGCCTGCCCCGCCCGGCTGCCGCAGCAATCGTTTCCATAGTGGTCCTTCGCAGACCTACGGTGGCAAACAGCCCGTCAGCAACGTCAATAATCATGTCACGCGTACTCCTTTTTGCCATTGCACAAAATACGAAATATGTGCAAAGTTAGTAAAGCAAGGAAATTATGACTTAATTTTAAGGTTTTATTCATTAAACGGACTGTAATGAGAGGAATTTTACTTGTTTTTCTGTGTCTGCTTCCGATTACGGCCGGCGGGCAGATTGTTATTGACAAGCCTCTGAGTCAAAGGCTTACAGGATATGATATTGACGTGACCCTTGATCCGGTGAAGCACACACTCAACGGTATGATGAATGCGTGGTGGGTTAATCACTCATCTAAACCGGTGGGGGAGGCAATGATGCACATGTATCTCAACGCGTTCAGCAGCAGTCAGAGCACCTTTGCCTCCGGAGGCAGATGGTCTGCGGCAGGCGACGACGGATGGGGCTGGGTGAAGATCAGCTCAATGAAAGATGGCATGGGAAATGACCTCTCCGGATCTTACGGATATGTTTCACCTGATGACGGAAATGTAAATGACAAAACGGTACTGAGAGTTGTTCTTCCTGAGCCCGTAGCTCCCGGAGACACTCTTGTACTGAAGATTGACTTCGTCTCCAAGTTACCATCCCCGATTCAGCGAACCGGCTATAATGAAGATTTTCATTTTGTGGCACAGTGGTTTCCGAAGTTCGGGGTTTATGAGACGGCGGGTATGCGACAACGTGAAGCCGACGGCTGGAACTGTCACCAGTTTCATCCCAACTCTGAGTTTTATTCGAACCATTCGGTTTACAATGTGTCTGTGACCCTTCCCACAGAATTTGTTACCGGTTCGGGAGGTAAGCTTATGGAAGAGACAGATCTTGGCGGCGGCCTTAAAAAGGTTATATGGAGGGCAGAGGATATCGTTGATTTTGCATGGACAGCCTGGCCGGGATACAAGGTTGTGACCAGGAAATGGAATAATGTCGATATAACCTTGCTGACCTGTAAGATGGGCCTGTCAAAGGCTGAAAACCACCTTGATGCAGTTGTTTATGCGCTTGAGTATCTTGCCGCCAGGGTGGGGCCATATCCATGGCCTCATCTGACATTCGTTGATCCTCCTCTCTCCGGTTCAGGGGCAGGAGGGATGGAATACACCACGCTGTTTACCACTATGGGCGGCGGAGCAGTACCGGTATTTCTGAAGATGCCGGAGATGGTAACTGTACACGAGTTTGGTCATGCATACTTCATGGGAATCATGGCAAGCAATGAATTTGAGGAGCCATGGCTTGATGAAGGTGTTAATTCATACTGGGAGCAGCGTATCATGGATCATTATTACGGCGGGGGTTACGGACTCGTTCAGCTGCCCTTCCTGAAGATGTCAGACACTGATCAGGGGAGACTCACCTACATCAGTTCACCAAGCCGCGCGATAGCCTCAAATGATCTCCCTTCCTGGATGTATCCTCACGGAACCTATTCCATGATGTCATACAACAAGGCGGCAACATGGCTGCACACCCTCCAGGGAATTATTGGTGATGAGACTATGGACAATGTCTTCAGGGAGTATTACAACCGCTGGGCTTTCCGCCACCCTTCAGGGCGTGACTTTATCTCGGTGGTCAATGATGTTGTAAAGAGCGAACATGGCGACAGGTTCGGTGAAAACATGAACTGGTTTTTTGAACAGGTTCTTTATGGCAAAGGAGAATGTGACTACAGAGTCTCGGGAATCACCAATTACAAGATAAGGAGTTACTCGGGTGTTGTGGATGGTGATTCGGTGACTTACACCCGCGGTGATCGCAGAAGTGACACGCTGTATATCTCGAGGATAAGTATCGAGAGGCTGGGTGACATTATGCTGCCTGTTGATATTCTCATCAGGTTTGATAACGGAAAGGAGGTTCTTGAAACCTGGGACGGCAAGGCCAGTTACAGGGATTTTGAGTACACCGGCTCCAGCAAGGTAATCTGGGCAAAACTCGATCCGCTTGACCGTATTGACATGGACGTGAACCGCATCAACAACTCGTGGACACTGGAGCCCGACCGGACGGCCGCGAGACGTATGCTGAACAAGTTTGTGCTCCTGATGCAGATGATGATTTCAGTTTTCACCCTTTAAATTTCCGGAAATGAGCTTATTCAAGACACTGAAGAACGGGGCCGCTGCTGCGGCATCTTCATATAAACTTATACTCCTTATCTGGGTTACCACCCTGGTACTTACATTGGCGGTCGGGTATCCGCTCCGTTCATTCCTGAATATGATATTTGGAAACAGTATGGCAGTTGAACGTCTCAATGACGGCTTTGATTTGGGCATTACCGGTGACCTCGGCAAATCTTTCGGGGGACTGATAGCATCTGTTTCTGCCGGAACCATGCTTATCGGTCTTGTCGGGTTCTTTATCATGACGTTTTTTGCAGGCGGGCTGTTCAGGCGTTTCTCACTGGCATGGGGAGGTCTGAAGGTCTCTGACTTTCTGAGAACATCAGCCGGTAACTTCATACCGTTTCTCAAGATCGCGCTGCTGCTGATGTTGATTATAGGTGCCTACACCTTCATCTTGACAGGTATCCCCATAATTGCAGGCCTGATTGTCTCCGGTTCACCCGGTCAGACCGGTAATATTATCTATGGTTTATTTGTGATCTGGGCTCTTGGACTTCCTGTATGGCTCTTTGTGGCTGACGCCTCAAGGAGGTGGATAGCCGCCACAGGGTCACGTAAGGTATTCAGGGCTCTCGGGGCAGGATTCAGAGCGCTCAGGATGAGGTTCTGGCACTCATACCTGACTGTACTTGCCGTTGTGCTGATCAATGCCGTATTTATCCTGGCATTGATGTGGTTAGCAGGCACTTCCACTCCTGAAAAGGGGATAACGGTATTCCTGTTTTTTGTAGCAACCCAGGCACTCTTCATCATAAGACTATTCATGAAAGCCTGGAGATACGCATCTGTTTGTGAGGCTGTGAAATAACAGCAAACCCGGGCTCAACAGGATCCGGGTTGCCATGTATGACGGTTTTCTCCTCGTGCCTCGCCTTAAAGGCCCTCTTCCTGAAAAATTGTTAAGAGGACCCGTTTCTGTCTCATAACACATCTTTCCTGCCAGGGTGGTCATCCGTCCTCGGGATCCTCAGAACGTTTGGGTAGCTGTCATGGGAAGCCTGTGGCCTTCCTGAACTACAATTCAGCCAGCGCTTTTGGAAATCCGGAACGAGAGTGTTTTCTTTGCTCACTTCAAAAAAAAACAGGAAATTATGCAATTGGCAACAGAAAGAAACGGAAATGGAGCGAAGGTCAGGACCATCAGAAAGATCCACCGTCTCACTGCCTCATTTCTCTCAGTTGTCCTTGTAATAGTTGCGGTTTCAGGGCTGCTCCTTGGGTGGAAGAAGAACAGCAACGGCTACCTGCATCCGGTATCCCATACCGGGACCACCACCGATCTCAGTCAATGGCTTCCCCTGGATTCGCTTAATGCGATAGCGATCAGGGCCCTGCATGAGACGGGAAGGAAGGGCCTGAGCGAGGAGCTTGACCGGATTGATATCAGGCCTGACAAGGGGATGGTCAAGTTCGTGTTTGAACGTCACTATCATGGCATTCAGCTTGACGGCGCCACGGGCAGGGTACTCTACGTTGAAAACAGGCGTTCAGACATGGTTGAAGATATTCATGACATGTCGATAGTTGACAGGATCCTGGGCTTTGACGGTGAGATTTTCAAGCTGATCTACACGACATTCACCGGCCTTTCGCTGCTTGTTTTCGCCGTTACGGGCGTATGGCTCCGTTATCTGCCACGCAATGGCAGGAAGAACGGTTCGGGTGACACCAGGTGAATTGCAGTGGCGTGAGTCTGACTCCGTCATTTGCCTGGCAAAGACCGGGATTAAGGTTCAGGGGACATATAATAATATGCCGTCACCGAGAAGTCAATGGTGGTCTTCACCCAGTGCCACAACTCTATATCTGCCTTCAGTGATTCAGAAAAGGGTATTGCATCGAGGATCCGGTACCGCATGTTCACACTCATCCCCGGGTGAAAGTTCCCGTACCCTGCCGGCTGTGCGATAAACGGGTGATCAAACGGCTCGGGCCGGCACCAGGCATAACCAAAGTAGTCCTCCGTACCTGTACCGAATGAAGAGGGAAAAGGCTCACCATCGATGTAGATCTTTTCATCGCCCTCACCCCACCATGCATCTGCAGTGTTGAAGACCAGCACGGCGTCACCGGCATATACCCCTTTCCCTTTGAGCTCAGCGATGTTCAGGTCAGTATGTAGTCCCGTTCCCCCGGTGTCTTCTGAGCCGGCAGTCTCAAAACCCGGGTACTCCTTCCATGAGGCCCCGAAATGCATTGAATTGGCTTCCCATTTATACCTGGTCAGGCCCATACGGGCATTGATTGCGATGGTATCATCAGTCCCGTTGAAGATGCTTATCCTGCAGCTGTCACGGAATGGCATCAGCCATGAGGAGTGAAGCGTGCCGTCAGGGTCTGCAGCCGTAAAACGTGTACGGCTGGTGTTGTATGAATAGCCTGTGCCGAAAAAGTTTCCAGCCGGCACTTCTGCAGTTTGCATGCCGTCAAAGTACAAACGGATGACAGCTCCTCTCAGCACCGATGCCGTATCACCTCCCGACAGCATGAGTGAGAGGCTGCTTACAGCCTGGTCATTTCCTGTCACGGCCAAGGAGCATTCCGTCCCCGGTGGAAACATTCCTTCAACTGACCTGACAGTTTTTTCATCACTCCGGGAGCTGATATCCAGGAGAAGGTTTGAAGCGCACTCAGCAACAGCAAGTGAATCATCGGAGAACATTCCGCTTTTTGCGGAGACTACCCTTGTTCCCTCCTCGTAGAGACGGGCGTCAATGTTGTAATATATTGAAGGAGTGTGTCTTTGTGGAGTTAATAAAACAGAATCGTTCTCGAGTGTGATCCGGCATTTTTCAGAAAAGGGAATTGGAAGGTAGAGGTTGTATCCACGGCGCTGCGGTTCTGTCAGAGGTGAGACTGACGTACTGAGTGGCGCGGGTGCAAGGACACCTCCACCAACCAGTTCCGGTGCATTGCCTTCAATGACCGGATCGGGCTTCCCGTCGAGATAAACCCTGATATTTGAGTTCATGGCGCTGGCATTTCCGAATGTCATCCACCAGCGGACAATGACGCCTGGCCCGTCAGCCTCCAGCATGACGTACTCATGCCGTCCGTCAGTGTCTTCCTCCCTTATGAAATTGGTATAGTCGTTGTTTGCATACCATCCTGCGCTGTCAGGGTGGATGCTTCGCCTGTCATATGAGCTGAACTGCACCAGCCTGTAGGCAGGGGAGGGGTAATACATCAGCGTTCCTGCCGAGGCCATTTCCCGGAGCAGTGACCGGAAAGTGATGACCTGCTCATTCCTGCATGATATGGTTGTCATCAGAGCCGTCATAATAGCCAGCGCAACCAGGGTTGGTAATCGCTTTTTCATTGGTCAGGGGTTTGGCAATAAAGTTAGAAATTTTGCCTCTTGCCTGTTCCTAAGTATAAATACTCAGAAAAAATGGGCTAAAAGTCCGTTCCCTGCATCATAAGTCATTGCTAATTTTGAACTTCCCTGAAAGGGCAATGACGGAACCTATGGAAGATCTCTATTCAAGGCTGTTGCAGGATATCCGTTTCAAGGAGGGACTGAAGGCCTGTATGAACTGCGGAATATGCACAGGCATATGTCCTGCAGCCGAGTATTACCAGTATGATCCGCGCCGGGTTATTGACCTTGTGCAGACCCGCAACAATGATGTCATCAGGGAGTTGCTGAAGAGTGAGACCATCTGGTACTGTGGCCAATGTATGAGCTGCAAGACCCGCTGTCCCAGGGGCAACACCCCTGGCATGGTCATCATGGCTCTCCGCAAGCTGTCACAGGAGCTGGGATACTTTACCGACTCCGAAAAGGGGAGGCAGCAGTTCGCCCTTAAGCGTACCGTAGGTGATAATGTCCTCAAACACGGTTACTGTGTCGTCTCATATGACGTCGATCCTGAAGCCCATCCGGAACAGGGTCCGGCATGGGAGCACTATTATAATCATCTTGATGACTCCCTCGCCCGCCTCGGCGGCGAGCTCAACGGAAAGGAGGGGCCTACAAGGCGCATATCGGATGATGTGCTCGATGAGCTTAGGAGCATCTTCAAAGTTACCGGCGGACAGGATCTCTATGATGCCATTGAGGAGGCTTCCGAGAAGAAGGCTGAAGAGATGGGGATGGAGTTCAGAAAGGAAGGAAGGGATTTTGAATATTTCAGGCATGTGGTCACTGCAGACAACGGATGCCACCAGAGTGAGCCGGAAGACGTAAGGAAGGATGTATATGAAACCGGAAGGTAAGAAGAGGATCTGGGCAGAATACCAGAAAGAAATTCCTGATGATCATTTCTTTTATGTCAGGTCATGCATCAGGCAGACTTTCTTTGCCGGGTCTGAACAATGCTTCCTGAAGATCCTCCGCGATGATCTGGGCAAGGATGTGTTTGAGGATCCAAGACATACCACCTGTACTGGTATTGGCTACCACGGTGACGTCGTGCCGTTTGAGACGATACAGGCTGTTGTGGCGCGTCACTTTGCCCTGGCAACCGAGGCCGGTTATAAACACATTGCTATCTCATGCGTCACCTCTTTTGGCATTTATACTGAAATCCTGGAGACGTGGAAACATTTCCCGGAAACGCTCGAGCGTACCCGTGAGGATCTATACAGGGCCACAGGGCGCACCTTCGAAATCCCTGAAACAATATCCCACGCAAGTGATATAATCTACAAATTCCGTGACCAGATAGCACAAAAAGCCAAATACACCCTTGTTGACATAAACACCGGCAAGCCGCTGAAGGTAGTTGAACACATAGGATGCCATTACTCGAAGATGTTCCCGAAGCACGGTGTGGGCGGAGCCGAGTTCCCGCATGTGCTGGTTGGTATGGTTGAAGCCTGGGGAGGCGATATCATTGATTACCCGGAAAGGCGTCACTGCTGCGGCTTCGGTTTCAGGCAGTACCTGGTGCAGGCCAACAGGGGCTATTCGCTCTTTGCCTCGCGCAAGAAGTTTGAATCGATGGAGCCCTACAGGCCCGACCTGATAATTGCCAACTGCCCGGGTTGCACCATGTTTATGGACCGCTGGCAGTATACAATAAAGGAGATTGACGGCATTACCTACGGTGCTGATGGTCAGGGAATTCCCGTGCTGACCTACGAAGAGGTCGCAGGCCTGGTGCTGGGCTACAATCCCTGGGAACTCGGGCTGCAGTACCATAATGTACAATCGATGCCCCTGCTTCGCAGGATGGGTATCAAGGCAGATCCTTCAGAGCGGTTTCTTGCCAGGGATGGCTCCAGGCTGCCCGATCCCGTCAACCTGATAAACGGATGAAGACCAATTCAGCGCATATAGTCGTGGCCGGCGGCGGTGTTGCCGGCATGGAGGCCGCAGGCACACTTGCCGAAATGGGCTACAGTGTCACCCTGGTAGAAAAAGGTGACGAGCCCGGAGGGCATCTGCTGCAGTGGCATGCACTCTTTCCTGACCGACGCCCGGCGGAGGAGGTGAAAAACCATCTCAGAAAGCATATCGAGCACCGTAACATAAGCATCATCACCGGAACCACAGTAGAAAAAATCAGGCATCATGGCAGCAACGTGTTCGTGAGCCTCTCCGGAGGAACCGAAGAGAAGGCGGATGCAGTGATCGTAGCCACCGGGTTTGACCTCTTCGATGCACGCAGGAAAGAGGAGTACGGTTACGGGATCTACGACAATGTCATTACTTCCGCCGGGCTGGAGGAAATGTTCAACAGGGGACAAGTGGTAAAGGCAGACGGAAGTGTGCCTTCACGCATCGGGCTCATCCATTGTGTGGGTTCACGTGATGAGAAGGTGAATAATAATCACTGCTCCAAGGTATGCTGTGTGACTGCCGTAAAACAGGCGATAGAGATCAGAAAGATGCTTCCATCGTGCGAGGTTTTCTGTTTCTATATGGACATGCGCATGTTTGGCCCCTATTACGAAGAGCTTTACCGGGAATCGCAGGAGTTTCACAACGTCAATTTCATCAGGGGTAAGGTGTCAGAGGCTTCTGTCAACATAAACAACAGGCTGGTGATCAAGGTGGAGGATACCCTTGCAGGCAGGCCGCTTAAAATGGAGCTTGACATTATGGTACTGATGGTAGGGATGGAGATGGCCGGGGCGGGGATGAAGCTGGCTGAAGCTTCCGGGATGAAGAGAGGAATAAACCGTTTCCTGGAAACCGCTGATCACCACTATGGCAACAACCTCAGCGGGATAAAAGGCGTATTTTACGCAGGTACCTGCACTGCTCCGATGAATATCACCGATACCATTTCGCACGCAAGGGCGGCAGTGGCAGAAACAGTAAGATACCTTAACAGCAGATGAGCGTAACCCGGCCAAACAGGTTTGGTTTCACCATCAACCGCAGCAGGTTGATTGACTATGACTTATCTGACAGGAAGGTAAGGGAGTTTATCACCCTCAGGGAGCCAAGTTTCAGGCTCTGCTTTGCATGTGGCGGGTGTACTGCAGCTTGTACTGCCGGCCAGCATACTTCCTTTAACCTGAGACGGATGAACACTTACATCAGGAGGGGAGAGATAGAGCCTCTTCGTGAAGAGGTGAAGCGCTGCATGCTGTGCGGTAAATGCCTGCTGGTATGCCCGCGCGGGGTAAACACGCGAAATGTGGTGGCGGCAGCTGCCGATGCAATAGGAAAACTGGAACGGAATGAACTCTGAGCTGTTTGTTATACCGTTCAATATTGGGCTTTACTTCATTCTGATATACAGCGTGGTGCGAAGTACCGTATGGTTCCGGGACCTCTCCCGTTCTGATAAGCTGCGTCTGCAGAGGGGGTTCTTCGGCATGCCCTTCATGGAAAGTCTGAAAGAGATTTTCATGGAGAGCCTGCTGCACCGCAAGATCTTCAGAAAGAATCCGGTGCTTGGGTATATGCACATGAGCCTGGCCTTCGGCTGGTTTCTGCTGATAGTCTTTGGCACTATCGAAGCCGACCTCTTCGGGGAGAAGCATCTCAACCCGCCGTCGCATGCCATCTTTTTCCGTTGGTTTAATCCTGGCCACGGAGCTGAAGGATTTGCACGCATATACAGTTTCTGGATGGATCTCCTTCTTGCATTCATCCTGTCCGGACTGCTGCTGGCGATTATCAAGAGGTTCACTCCCCGGCTGATGGGAATGAAGAAGACAACGAAGCATACCTGGACAGACCGTATTGCCCTCACCAGTCTCTGGCTGATCTTCCCCTCGAGGCTGCTGGCAGAGAGCTTCACCTGCGGGGTGCACGGCAGCGGCAGCTTCCTGACCGGAAACCTTGGTAATGTCCTTGCCTCGTTCCTGCCTGCGGCAGAGATGGCCCCCTGGTTCTGGTGGCTCTATTCGCTCTCTCTGGGAACATTCTTTTTCCTTCTTCCCGTTTCGAGATATTTCCACATACCCGTGGAGCTCTTCCTGATCTTCATGCGCAACTCAGGCATTACCACAGGCGACAGGCATTCGTCGTACACCGAGGTACAGACGCATGCCTGCTCATCATGCGGGGTATGCATCAGCACATGCCAGATGAGCTATGCTGCAGGGATACATGATATACAATCGGCTTACTTCATCAAGGGTCTGAGGAATGACCGGGATATTGCGGCCATCACAGCCAACTGTCTCATGTGCGGCAGGTGCGAGGAGGTATGCCCGGTAGGCATCGAGCTGGGTCCAATGAGGCTCATAGAGCGCAGGCAGGGAGAGAGGAGTGACAGGACCATGAAGCTGCAGGAGAAATATTCGCTGCTGCGAAAGAGGAGCAGCGTTGAAAAGGCAGCCACCCAATCATACGGATACCTTGTCAGGGAGGAGCCTGAGAAGGCCGATGTGCTCTTTTTTGCAGGATGCATGACACACCTCACGCCAGCAGTGATTGTCGCCATGAAGAAAATCATGGAGAGTGCCGGGGTAAGGTACCGGTTCATGGATGAAAATGGAGGGGTCTGCTGCGGAAGGCCGCTGATGCTTGCAGGAAGGGACAGGGAGGCAAGAGAGCTGATAAACCATAATTCAGACATTATCTGGAAGTCGGGAGCGCAGATACTGGTCACATCATGCCCCATATGCTACAAGGTCTTCAGGGAGAGCTATTACCTTGAAGCAAGAGTGATGCACCACTCGGAGTTCATCAACCAGCTGATCGAGGAGGGCTCTCTCCGCCTTGGTTATCTTCACAGAAAGGTTGTATACCATGACCCTTGCGAGCTGGGACGCGGATCGGGCATATACGAGGAGCCCAGGGCGGTAATAAGCTATGTGGCAGAGTTACAGTCATCGGCACAGGAGAGGAACATGTCACTTTGCTGTGGCGGCAGCCTGGGCAATCTCACCCTGTCATCCGGAAAGAGGGCACTGATAGCTGCCGATGCGGCCCGTATACTTACCCTTGGCTCACCTGATGAACTGATAACAGCCTGCCCGCTCTGCAAAAAAACCTTCTTTCAGGCCACCAGAACTAAAGTCAGTGATATTGCCGAACTGGTGGCAGATGCACTTCCGGCACCTAAAAGAGAGACCGCAAAAAAGAGGCAGTTTAAAAGAACTGCCAGGGTAGCCGGTAATAATTGAAAAAATTTTTCAGGGGGTGCAAATATTTGAGTTATTGACGCTTCGTACTCCAATAATTTCCATTTACTTTGGCGCCATGATTTTTCAGAATGACTCTGGAATAATTTTTGACGGTGAAAATAGAGTAAACCAATAGTTGTAGAATGAAAAGAATATTTTTTGCTGCAGTTGTTTTTGGTGTTGCGATATCTTCTGGTCTTACATCATGCAAACATGACTCCGGCCTCAACGGCCAGGAGGGTAAGAACAGGAAAGGAGCCACCGCTGTTGAGGGGGAGGCTGTAGTTCTGAGTATTGGTGAGGCAGAGCTTATAGAGGTTGATTACAACCCGCAGTATAATACTGCCGAATGGCTTTTCAAGGTTGAAAAGCCTGGCCGCTGGGATGTCTGGCTTTCAAGTCTGACCATTGATACCACACGGCTTCATTTCGCAGAAAATGTAATTATTACAGCCGGTGAAACCAAGCTTGAAAAGAAACCGGTCAGTGACCGTATAGTTACTGAAGACAAAAGCATTACCGGACCCTGGTACAGGGCTGACTCACATATGGGTTCTGTGTTTTTCTCCAAACCAGGTGAATACCAGGTTCAGGTAATCAGTGACAAGGTTGTGGCTCATTCTTCTGATCTCTCGCTGGTCAGTATTGATAAGCAACCCCTGATCAATTCAGTGATACTGAAGCCCAAGGTCAACTAGTCATTACAGCAGTAACCGGAGCGCGGCCACCATCACTTTTTCTTCCCCTCAATCCATTTGCGGGCATTGACGAATGCCTTCATCCATGGCGTTATGTCATCATTTCGCCTGTCAGCAGGGTAGTATGCACACTGCCAGGGCATGAATGACCTCTCCAGATGGGGCATCATTGCCAGGTGCCTGCCATCGGCAGAGCATATGCCGGCCACATCGTACATCGATCCATTGGGATTGGCCGGATAGTGACTCCGGCTGTATTTCATCACGACGTTATAATCTTCCTCAGGAAGGGGGAGACAGAATCGGCCTTCGCCATGGGCTACCCATATTCCCAGTTCCATCCCCTCGAGGCCAGAGAACATTACGGATTTGCCATCTGTGATTTTCACCCCCAGGAAGTCTGATTCGAACTTGCGTGAGGCATTATGTTCCATCCGGGGCATCTCTTTGTGTTCCGGCACAATCAGCCCGAGTTCTGCCATCAGCTGGCAACCGTTACAAACGCCCAGTGAAAGGGTGTCTTCTCTCCTGTAGAAATTTTCCAGTGCTATGCGTGCCTTCTCGTTGTACCGGAACGCTCCGGCCCATCCTTTGGCTGAACCGAGAACGTCAGAGTTGGAGAAGCCGCCGACAAAAACAATCATGTTGAGTTCTTTCAGTGTCTCACGACCTGAGATGAGGTCGGTCATGTGTACGTCCTTGACGTCAAATCCGGCCAGCCAGAGGGCATAGGCCATCTCGCGGTCACCGTTCACCCCTTTCTCCCTGATGATTGCGGCCCTGGTTCCGGTGGTTGGCTTACGGTCAGGGGTGATGCCCAGAGACCTGAAGCTGCCTTCAAAGTTCTCCAGGTTAAAATGAAGTGCCTTTCTTCCATGGTTGTCAAACCGTTCCCTTGCGAGTTCAGGTCCGCACTGCCTGCGGTCAAGAAGGTATGAACTCCTGTACCAGAGCGAGCGGCAGCGGTCAATGTCAAACTCAGAATGGTTGCCACCGTTGACCACTGACAGTTTCCTCTCTCTTATCGGATGCCCGATGGAGGCGAATCGTATTCCTCTGTCGTAGAGGAATTCCTCTGTCTCAACCTCATCCCTGACCTGGATGATCACACCCGGATTCTGGCTGAAGAGCAGCCTGACCGAGTCTGGTTCGCCTATCTCTGTCAGGTTCAGGGCAAGACCACCCTCACAGTTGGCAAAACACATTTCGAGGAGGGTGACAATCATGCCTCCTGCAGAAATGTCATGACCGGCAATGATTCTTTTATCTTTGATCATCTGCTGCAGGGCTTCAAATGTAGACGCGAAGTAATCAGGATCTTTAACTCCGGGCGCTACTGTTCCCAGGCTGCCTATGGTCTGGCTGAACGCCGAACCTCCAAGCTCATGCCTCATGCCGCTCATGTCAATCCAGAAGAGTGAGGTGGACTCATCATTTATGATCACCGGGCCGGCAATGCGCCTGATATCCTCTACCCCGGCTGCAGCGGTGATGATGACGGTACCCGGACTGAAGACCGTACCGTCAGGGTATTTCTGGGTCATCGAAAGACTGTCCTTGCCGGTGGGGATGTTTATTCCCAGTGCAACCGCGAAGTCGCTTGCCGCCTGTACTGCCTCGTAGAGCCTGGCATCCTCTCCCGGGTTTTTACAAGGCCACATCCAGTTGGCCGAGAGGGAGACACTCTTCAGTCCGTCGGGCATGGGAGCCCAGACGATGTTAGTTAGAGCTTCGGCTATTGAGAGGACTGATCCGGCGGCGGCGCTGACGAGGCCGGCTGCAGGAGCATGACCCAGTGAGGTGGCCATACCGCTCATGCCACGGTAATCAAGTGTGATGGCCCCCAGATCATTGAGGGGCAGTTGCAGTTCACCGGCGCACTGTTGCATTGCTATCCTGCCGGTCACTGACCTGTCAACCTTGTTTGTCAGCCAGTCTTTGCACGCCACCTCCTCAAGCTGTAACACTGCATCGAGGTACCTGGAAGGATCAGATGGCTCATAGCTGAGATCTCCGGTCATGTTCTTCAGGGTGGTGTCATTCATGACCGTTCTGGGAGGCTTCCCGAAGAAATCGGCAAGCTGCAGGTCTATGGGTCTGTCTCCGCCGGACGGATTGAAGAAGGTGAACTGGTGGTCTCCGGTCACCTCCCCGATGATGTATATGGGAGCCCTTTCGCGACGGGCCACTGAAGTCAGCCTGTCCACATCGCTGCTTCGTATCACCAGTCCCATCCGTTCCTGTGATTCGTTGCCAATGATCTCCCTGGCCGAGAGAGTGGGGTCACCCACCGGCAGTTTGCTGATGTCAATTGTACCACCGGTTGCCTCGACCAGTTCGGAAAGACAGTTGAGGTGCCCGCCGGCGCCGTGGTCATGTAGTGATATCACCGGGTTTTGGTCACCTTCAGCCATAGCCCTGAGGGCATTGTATACTCTCTTCTGCATCTCTGGATTGGCACGTTGAACCGCATTGAGCTCAATGGCGCTGTCATAGGCTCCGGTATCCACAGAGGAAACAGCGCCTCCGCCCATCCCGATCCTGTAGTTGTCACCGCCGAGGAGCACTATCAGATCTCCCTTTTCGGGTGTATCCTTGGTGCTGTCGGATTTCTTTCCGAGGCCTATCCCTCCTGCCAGCATTATCACCTTGTCAAAACCGTAGCGTTTCATGTCGGTGAAGTGTTCGAAGGTCAGCACCGAGCCGCAGATAAGCGGCTGGCCGAACTTGTTCCCGAAGTCGCTGGCGCCATTTGAAGCCTTGATCAGTATCTCTTCGGGTGACTGGTAAAGCCATCTGCGCGGCTCGCTGTACTTTTCCCATTCCCTCGGTCCGTCTGGCCTTGGGTAGGAGGTCATGTACACTGCGGTGCCGGCAATCGGGAGTGAACCCTTGCCCCCTGCGATGCGGTCACGTATCTCTCCACCGGTGCCGGTGGAGGCTCCGTTGAAAGGCTCAACAGTTGTCGGGAAGTTATGGGTTTCAGCCTTCATGGTGAGAACAGACTGAATGTATTTTACACGGAAATAATCCGGTTTGTCCTGCGTTGCCGGGGCGAACTGTTCGGTGACAGGCCCGTCGAGGAAGGCACAGTTGTCTCTGTATGCCGAGACCACATGGTTGCGGTTCTTCCTGGTTGTGCGTTTAATAAGGTCAAAAAGGGATGATTTTCTCTCTTCGCCGTCAATGATGAATGTGCCGTTGAAGATTTTATGACGGCAGTGTTCGGAGTTGACCTGTGAGAATCCGAACACTTCGCTGTCTGTAAGATTTCTTCCCAGGTTGCGGCCCAGGTTTTCAAGGTAGGTGATCTCCTCAGCGCTCAGGGCGAGTCCTTCCTGTTCGTTGTAGGCAGCTATGTCATCAATCTCGCGTACCGGTTCAGGCTCATGGTGTACGGTAAAAATATCCTGGTCGAGTCCGTGATAAACCCTCTGGAGCATGGGATCGTGATCCGGATTTTCGCCGGTGGCGGGAAAGTACTCCTCAATCCTTGAGATCCCTGATACAGCCATGTTCTGGGTTATCTCCACGGCGTTGGTACTCCAGGGCGTGATCATCTCGCGCCTGGGGCCGATGAAGGTGCCGCTGACGGTCTCTGCCTCAAGAAGGCTGGCGTAGCCAAACAGCCATGAGAGCTTCTCTGCCTCTGCAGCTGAAAGGTGACCGTAGGTGCCTGCCGCAATTACTGATCCTGATGAGGTCTTGAAAAATAGAATCTTACGGGTATCCATAAATTTGAAGAAGTTTTGAAGTAAGGAGCAGGATGCTCAAGGCCCAAAGATAAATAAAATGAGGTTTATAGTTGAAAAACTTTACCGGACCCAGGTACGGATGAATATTCCTTCATTCCCACTGTTTCAGCCTTAACGGGTATTGGCTCAAATGCTCCTGCCGGGACCGCGTGAATAGGTTGCCAGTGCCCGTTCACGGGCCTGGGAATGATCAACAACCGGCCGGGGATAGGAGCAGCTGTCAAGCTCCGGGACCCACCTTCGTATGTATCGCATCTGAGGATCAAACTTGCGCATCTGTTCCGCAGGATTGAATATCCTGAACCATGGGGCGGCGTCGCATCCTGTCCCGGCTGCCCATTGCCAGTTTCCGTTGTTCGATGAGAGCTCGTAGTCAAGGAGCTTCCCGGCAAAGTATGCTTCGCCCCAGCGCCAGTCCGTAAGCAGATGTTTTGCGAGGAAACTGGCGGTGATCATCCGCACTCTGTTATGCATGAATCCGGTTGTGTTTAGTTCACGCATGCCTGCGTCAACAATCGGATAACCTGTCATGCCGTTGCACCACCTGTCAAATTCCTCTTCGTTATTGCGCCATTGCATGGCCTCATACCTGGTTTTGAATGAATTGTCGGTTACATGCGGGAAGTGCCAGAGGATGCTCATGAAAAACTCTCTCCAGATGAGTTCATTCAGCCAGGTTTCATTGAGATCGAGTGCGACCCTGACCAGCCTCCGGATACTTACGGTTCCGAAGCGCAGGTGCACACCCAGACGGGTCGTCCCCTCTACCGATGGTATGTCGCGGGTGAGGTGATAATTCCTGATAGTTTCAGTGTTTATCAGCGGTTCGGGCGGGACTGTGTCAGTGTGGATAAAACCGATCTCAGCCGGGCCTGGGATGCTGGCGGGCAGCATCTTCAGAAAATTGCCGGCATACTTCTCCGAGGGTTGTGATTCCGTGTCCTGAACGGTGATCCGTTTTTTCCATGCCCGCGAATAGGGAGTAAAAACCGTATATGGTGTGCCGTCTGACTTTACCACTTCATCCTTTTCAAGGATCACCTGGTCCTTGAAGGAGCGGAAGTGTATACCGGAGGCTTTCAGGAGGAGTGAGATCCTTTCATCCCGGGCAGTGGCATATGGTTCATAGTCGTGGTTGGTGAAAACCGCTTTTACATCATACTCACCTATGATCTTCAGGAAGGCAGCCTCGGGAGTGCCGTGAAGGACCATCAGTGATGACCCGGCAATTGTAAGCTTTTTATTCAGTTCCCCCAGGGCAGCTGTGATGAATGCCACCCTCCGGTCAGTTTTTTCTTCCAGTCTGTCAAGAATTTCCGTGTCAAGAATGAAAACCGGCAGTACCTGGTACCCTGACCGCAGCGCGTGTAAAAGACCTGTATTGTCTTCCAGTCGCAGGTCGCGCCTGAACCAGAACACCGCTACTGCTGTGCTTCCGTTCATTCCCCGGCAGATTTACCTGTAACCCACTGCAGCGTAGCCCACCCAGTGGGTCAGCTTAGCCGGGGCTGTGAGACCCATGCCAAGGTCAGATACAGGTACAGGGGTGTTGGCAATGCTTGTTGAATAACCGACAGCTACACCGGTTAGCGGATTATCATCCATCAGGGAGATCCGGTACGCTGTCATCAACCCCATGGGGACGGCATATCGTCCGCACCACGTCCATTTGTACAGGTGATAATCGTTCTCTTCCACAGTGCAGGAGCTGAATGCCTTTATCTTTTCAGGTGACAGGTCGCCGGTCAGCATGCTGTCAATAATTCCATTTTCGTAACTGACAGCCTGCAGGTAGCCTGCCGGATCAACACCGAACCGGTCATAGTTGCTTCCTCCCCAGTCCTCGTTGCCGTAATGTACGGCATCTGTCGAGATGGCTGCCGACCACCCGCCTCCCCATGTCAGACCGGCTTCATCCATTATCTCATTCAGGGCTTTGGCCAGTTCAGCAGAGATGGTATCGATCCGGCTGAAAGACATATAGGGCACTATTATCGGAATAATCTGTACGTCAGGATTATAATATTCAAGGAAGGGGATCAGTGCCTCAAGGGAGTGTTCAACGGTCTGCAGGCTGTCATGGATGATGTACATATCGTCCGGAAGCATTTGCAACAGTGGTTTCTGCAGGTCTGACACCCTCACTGATCCTCGGGGACTCTTCCATTTTTGGCAGGAGCCAAACACAAGGCGGCCTTCAAGGGTGAACTGTTTTGCCTTATGGCCCACTCCGAAGAGGACAACAACATCGGAGTTGACATGCTTCAGGAGGGCAGGGTAGAGGTAACCCACATAGGAATAGTCATCGTGGGGTGATATGGCAACACGCAGGGCGGATACGCCTTCAAGCGGTACAGATGCCGCGGCAAGACTATCATGCTGCAGCCTTTCGATGCGTGCGAGCACGCTGTCAACCTGCCAGTCATACCTGGCAAATCCAACCGTGTCAACAGGGAGGCGGTCACCTGAAGTCTGGCCTCCGCTGGTGCAGGAACAGGTGCCTATGCAAATTATTGCGGCCAAGCCAATCATGAAGTGAATATTCATTTTTCTGAACCGGTTTGCATAGTTTTATCTGTGTACATGACTTCCTTCCTGCGAAGTCTCCTTCTGACTGTGGTAAAGATAAGTATTGTAAGCAGCAGGAAGAGAGCCAGGATAAAAAACGGAATGACCAGTGAAAGTATTGAAGTGCCCGTGGCGGCCACGTTCTCAACTGTTGCCACCACCGGGTTGCCCATACCGGCTGTCAGCTTTGTCGAGGTGAGCCTTGTCAGGGCGCTGCCGCTCTGCACCACTGCAGCGCTGCCTCCTCCCACTGCAGCGCCGGTGATCCACCTCATCAGCTCACTGTCAATGGGAAGCACAGAAGTGAGCAGCAGGGTCCCGGCACCTATTGCCAGCGGCGTGGAGACGGTATCAAGAAGGTTGTCAACCACGGGTACGTAGTAGGCCAGAATCTCCACCACCGTTGCCGTACCAAGTATGACTATTGCGGTCCATGATGAGAGCCACTGAAAACTATCATTAAGCGGCAGTATGCCGGTTTTGGCTGCTATGGCAGCAACCAGCATCGGCACAAACACCCTGAATCCGGTGCTGGCAGCCAGGCCGATGCCTATGGCAACAGAAGTGATAAGTTCAACGTTCATTGCATTTTTCTTTTACAAGGAAGAAATCCGTTGTCCCGGAGTGCCCTGATAAGGACCTCTTCAAATGTGTAAAATGACCCTGAAGGTCCCTGCCGGGGTTCGCTCTCCATACCATTAGTTATAAATATGAATCCGTACTTTTTTGCAGGATCGAAATAAAAATCGGAAACGAGCCCGTAAGCCGATCCCGAATGCCCCAGAAAATGAGAACCTTTCGGGAGTATGCTGCCTGAAACTGATTCCGGAAGTATCTGAACACTCAGTCCGCGATTTCCGGCCCGCACCTCTTCGTTGTCACTGTTGGCGGCGGTGCTGATAAATTGTGCCCTGTGCATCAACCTGATACTTTTCTTTGAAATGATACGCTTACCTTCATAATTCCCATTGTTCATGTGAAGTATCATAATGCGTGCCAGTTCTGATGCTGAGATTCTCAGCCCGCCCTGCGGCGAAAAGACCGCACCGTTGGCCCCCGTGACATAACCTGAAAAGTCGCGTGGCGACGACATCACCCCCTTGAAATTGTCAGTGCCGGGAGTCCATTTGCCATCCTCCCAGCCGTAGATCACTGCAAGGTTGTTGATGTCAGTCACTCCTTCGGCGATATATGATCCGCTTATACCCAGTGGGATAAAGAGAGTCTGCTGGATATACTCCTCGAAACGCTGCCCCGTTATCCTCTCTATAATAGTGCCGGCCAGCCCGAAGTTGGCGTTGCAATAGGTATAATATTCTCCGGGAGCCTCCTTTCTCCACATATCGTCAGAGTAATACCTGCCTCCGGGTACGAACAGCTCACTGAATGATGGCGGATTACCAACATTGTTGTATGTAGCCATAAGGAACGGATCATAACCTGAACCCTCGTTCAGCGATCCGGTATGCAACAACAACATCCTGACCGTTATGGGGGTGTCAGGATGATTCGGATTTCTCAGTCTGAATCCAAGGTATTCCCCGGCATCAGCATCGAGGTCAAGCCTCTTCTGATCATAAAGCTTCATCATTGCCGTCGTCATCACGAACTTGGAGATGGAGGCTACCCGGTATTTGGTGTTTTCATCTGCCGGGAGGTTACGTTCATAGTCCCGCAGCCCGGTGTACCATTCACCTGCGATCCTGCCATCGCAGACAGCAACTACGGACAATCCCATCAGGCCGTATTCACCTGTGATGTTCTCAACGGCCTGCTGCATCTGCCCGTTTACTGACCGGAGAGAGATGATCAGGGTCAATGCAAGAATCGTCTTTTTCATACGTTTAAAGTTAGTCTTTTTGTGAGCGGTGAGCTTCACTGCAGTCAATTGTTTCCTGCTACCGCGAATTTCGCCGTATGCCTTCCGTCCTGAGTGGTCAATACACACAGGTATATGCCTGGCGGGAGAGTGCCGGCGTTAATCGTCTCATTTCTGATCCCCGGGTATGCCATTTCTTCTGTGATCAGGGACACCAGTCTTCCGCCGGTGTCATAGAGTGTGAGTGTCATCCTTCCGGGTTTTGCGATGCTGAAGGAAATACGTGCCATGTCAGTTGCCGGGTTGGGGGTGATGCTGATAATTCTGCTGACATCCGTTCCGGGAAGCAGCCGTATCACCTCCGATGATACAGTGCCTGCAATAGCGGCTTTCATTCCGTTCCACAGTTCAGGCCTGCCTGCCTCGTAACTCAGCGCCCATATGCCCACCCCGGCCAGGCCCCTTTTTTTAGCGAGATCTGTTTTCAGGAGCAGGCTGAGGCTGTCTTCGAACCACATCTGCCTCCACTCAGTGCCATAACGGTAACTCATCCACGGCACGCTTGTCTCATTGTCAAAAGTCTTCCCGTTAGCGGTAACCATCGGTATGGTTGCGATGTATGTCCTTGATGAACCTTTCCCGGTGGTTCCGGCTTTTCTGAGATTGCTGCTCACCGGCCAGTCATAGCCATACCATGGCATTCCGAGCAACAGTTTGAAAGCAGGGACTCCGGCATCAAGGTAATCTTCCTGTATGCTCCTCGTAATGTTGTAGTTTTCCCCTGTCAGCGGCGCCACCGGACCTGCAGTTGATGAGCTGCTCCAGTAATAGTTATAACCCATCATGATCAGGTAGTCACATATGTCAGCAAGTGCATTCAGGTCCCATGCATCAGACCAGTTTACTGCAGGAGTTGCAACGGAGATTTCAGCCTTTGGCAGCTCAGCCTTGATGCCTTTGGCAGCCCTTCTGCAAAAGCTGACCATGTTGGCCTTCAAGGAAGCGGGGACGGCTTCAAAATCAAAATTTACGCCATCGCCGTTACGCATCTTAAGCTGGTAGATCAAAGAATTTATCAGGTTCCACTGTTTCACCGTATCAGTCAGAAGGGCAGTATTCCTGTCAGCGCCAAAGTTGGTGACGGTGAGCATCACCCTGACTCCTTGCTGGTGCGCATAGTCTATAAGAGGAGTGACTTCCCATCCTCTCAGGGTGGTATATAATCCGGTCCCGGTGTCTACCTCGTAACTGAAATATGCAATATGGGTCAGGACTGAATAGTCATAGTGCAGGAATGCGGTATCGCTTGCCCAGTATGGATGCCAGCCATAAACCAGGAAAGCAGGCTCCCCCTCTTGTCTGCTCTTGAGTGACACCGGCCTTTCCGGAGAGGCAGTTGTGTGAAGCTCATTTGTGTCAAAAACCCTGGAATAATATTCGCTCTCGGCCTGATGTATGCCGATATACATACTTTCGGGTTCCTGCGCATCAACCGGGAAACAGGAGATGATGGCAAGAACTGCTGCAAGTGTTATCCCGCGTGGCATGCAGACGATGGACAGGCTGATCAGTTGGCTTTGAAGTACTTTTTATATATCTCCATGTTGCGTTCCAGCAGTACAACGGAGACCTCATATGCCTTCTGGGAATCTTTCTCCTTCAGGGCTTCCAGGAGTTCGCTCTGGTACTTCATGGTATACTCTTTCTCGCCCTCGATATTGCCATAGATGAGATTCCTCATCCGGGGCAGGAGAGAGTAGACAGGTTCAAGGCTTATGATCACTATCGGGTTGCCTGTAGCCTTTGACAGGTTCATATGGAACCGGTTGATCAGATCAACTTCGAGCTGGGTGTTGTCGGGATTGCATTTCTCCAGGTCATGCTGGTTCTTCTGCAGGGTGCGGATGTCCTCATCACTTCGGTTGCGTGCCGCCAGCCTGGCCACTTCGGGCTCGAAGAGCCTGCGGACCTCTATTATCTGGAGGATGAGGTCAGAGTTGAACCTGAGGTCATAAAAAAGATGCAGGGAATTGATGGCATCCTCAATCTTAAGCTCCGTGATATACATCCCGCTTCCCTTGCGGATGTCAATAAGTCCGCGTGCACTGAGGCGCCTGAGGGCTTCCCTCAGGGCTGTCCGGCTGACGGCGAACTGGGTGCAGAGCTCTTTTTCGGTTGGCAGCTTGGAGCCGGGCAGCAGCTTCTTCTGTCTTATCCCTTCTTCGATCCGTCTCTCAATCTTCTGACTGAGTGTCAGCCCCGAACCGATTTTACTGAAGACATCATTTGTCATTTTATCTATAATTTTCCCTGTAAAACTCCAGGGCTTTTTTCACCGATCCCTGCTCCATAAGGAGTATACGTGCAGCTTCCCTTTGAATATTAAGCTCCTCCACTATCATCCTTGTACCCCTTTCTATCAGTTTCTTGTTGGTCAGCTGCATGTTGACCATCTTGTTGCCCTTTACCCTTCCAAGCTTTATCATGAGAGTGGTTGTGATCATATTCAGTACCATCTTCTGAGCAGTACCGGCTTTCAGCCGGGTGCTTCCCGTAACGAATTCGGGCCCCACCACCACCACTATAGGATATTCGGCCACATCCACTATCGGCCCCTTGGGATTGCAGGTGATACATCCCGTCAGGATGCCATTCTCTCTCGCTTTCTGCAACCCGCCGATGACATACGGGGTTGTTCCTGAGGCAGCGATGCCAATGACTGAGTCCTTCGTGTTTATATTGAATATTTCAAGTTCGCTCCAGGCTTTTGTAGTGTCGTCTTCAGCCGACTCAACAGCCTTGCGGAGAGCTGTTTCGCCTCCGGCGATGAGACCGATAACCACCGTATCGGGAACGCCGAATGTAGGTGGTACCTCAGAGGCATCAAGCACACCCAGCCTTCCGCTGGTGCCTGCACCAAGATAAAAGAGGCGGCCTCCCTTCTGCATCCTGAAATGTAACTGGTTAATCAGGTTTTCTATTTCAGGAATGGCTTTCTTTACCGCTACATGAACCTTTGCATCCTCGTGGTTGATATTGGTAAGCAACTCATTGACAGTCATCTTGTCGAGATCCTCAAAATTGGACGGCGACTCCGTAATGCTCAGGTCCTGTTTTTTCTCAGCCTGTCTGATCATGTTATTCTTTATGTGAATTCCGGATATGGTACTTTACCAGGTTCTCCATGGGAGTAAGGGTGAACAGCCCCGGCTGGAGCCTGTACTTCAGCAGCAACTCCTCAAGGAACGGCCTGAAATGATAAGCTATACTCCCTGTAAAATGAACAGGGTACCTGCGTGCCTCCGGATAGGAAAGCACATTGCGGACAATGAATTCATCGAAACTTGATGTAATCATAGTCTGTAACTCAGGTACATGGATATTGTCAGAGATGAACCTGGTAAACTGCCCCAGGAACCTGTTCGGGAAGGGCATGTTATAGACGTTGTCAAGAATCTCGGCAGGAGTATATGGATAAGCTCTGAAGAAGTTCTCTATCACTATCCCCGGCAGTTGCTTCTTGAGTACCCCGGCAACCAGCTTCCTGCCTATCACGGCTCCCCCACCCTCATCACCCAGTATATAACCAAGAGGTGAAACATTGGCAACAATCTCGTTGCCGTTGTAATAGCAGGAGTTAGAGCCTGTGCCAATGATGCATGCTATCCCCGGTTCATTCTGGCAGAGCGACCTGGCTGCACCGAGCAGGTCACTGCCGATGAAAAGCTCTTTGGTGCCAAAAAAGGAAGAGAGGGCCCCCATGACAATTTCAGCCTTGGATGCATTGCTCACCCCGGTGCCGTAAAAGAAAATCTGCCTGACCCCCGCATCCTTCAACTCCGGCAACTCTTTGCCGAAAAGACGGATCATCTCTTCACCTGTCACAAAAAACGGATTGATTCCTGTAGAGATGTATGACTTCCCTGCGACTCCATCGCTCACCTCTCTCCATTCAGTCTTCGTAGAGCCACTGTCTGCAATCAGTATCATATGGGTAGGGAATATGCTTTTTTATTTCTACTCAGCGGATTACAGGAACAAGTTACGATTTTTGCCCGCTCTGTAACCGTAAAGTAATAACAAATGTAATTATTTAAATTGAATTATCAGTTTTTTGTCAGATGTATGACATATCTTAAAAAACTTTCTACTTTTGAATCATTATTACTATATTCAGCGAAATCTATCCGGAAATGCGAATATCACATCCCATTTATTTACTGGTTTTTACACTGGCGATCGTGGCTTCTGGTCAGCCATCTGCCGGTCAAAAGAGCGGCCGTGCCGGGAGGCTTGCAGCTTCGAAGATGGAAAGATGGGTGAGCCCGGTCACAGAGGGAACCATTCAGGAAAGGTTTTTAATTGATTCAGTGAAGGTTGACGAGGAGAAGAAGGAGGTAAGCATATGGTTCCCGGTGACGGCCTCATACATCCCGATGAGGGAAGAAACCATTGCCGTGCTTAATAAATCTGTAAGGTCCGCCCTGGGAAGGAAATTTGTTGGTTACAATATCAACATGATTTCAAACGGCTTTGATCTTGAAAGTCTGGTCCCGAATTATTTCAGGAATCTGATGCCGGAGGATGGCGGACGGATAGCCCCTGCTGCAGGTGAATCTCCCAGGCTTATCCGGAGGATGAACGCCGTTTCACCATCAAAGGGGCTGGATGGAAGGCACATTGCGCTGTGGCACAGCCACGGGTACTATTTTGACATGCCGCTCGACAGGTGGGAATGGCAACGGGCAAAACTGTTCGGGAGCGTTGAAGATGTGTCGGTTATGGCATACGTGCTTCCCTACCTTACCCCGATGCTTGAGAATGCCGGCGCTGTTGTTCTCCTGCCCCGTGAAAGGGATATTCAGGTTAATGAGGTCATTGCAGACAACGACATTTCCACCGGAGCATCTGTGTTTGTATTACAAATTCCGGGAGAGCCTGAGACAGCAGGAAGGGGATTTCTTCTGACCGATACCCTGTTTGCCGGTGACAATCCGTTCATGGCGGGAACTTCCCTGAAAATCAGCGGCGGTTCGGCACTCTATATTCCTGAAATACCTGAGCGGGGATGGTACGGCGTGACCGTCTCCTATCCCAGGTTAATTGATTATAAGGGGAAGGCAGCAGTTAAGGTCAGGCACACAGGGGGTGTCAGTGAATTCGTCGTTGACCAGTCGATCGGCGGGGGCACATGGCTATGGCTCGGATCATTCCTTTTCGATGCAGGCGCTGATCCTTCAAAAGGTTCGGTGACAATTTCAGGCATGGATGGCCAAACGGTACTGGTCGATGCGGTACGTTTCGGCGGCGGTATGGGAAATGTGGCCCGCAGACCGGCAGATTCTATGATCTCGAACCAGTGGTCGCTTAACGCCGGCAGTCAGCAGGCAACGGAAAACCCGGCAGAGCCTGCCCATGAGTACAGCTGGAAGCTGAGCGGGAAGCCCAGGTTCCTCGAGGGAGCAAGGTACTGGCTCCAGTATGCAGGCATGCCTGACTCGCTGGTTTACAGCCCAAATAAAGGAAGGAATGATTATAACGATGACTACATGTCAAGGGCTGAGTGGGTCAATTACCTTTTGCGCAGACCGGATACAACATCTGCCGGAGGCCTGGGTATACCCATTGACCTCTCCCTGGCCTTTCATACGGATGCAGGAGTGACTCCTGGCGATTCTGTAATTGGTACCCTGGGGATATACTCTACAATAACAAATGGCGGCAGGTTTCCTGATGGTACCAGCAGGCTGGCCAGCAGGGATCTTACCGACATCGTTCAGACCCAGATTACTGAAGATATCAGGGTGCTTTTCAATCCTGACTGGACCCGCCGGGCCATGTGGGACAGGTCATACTACGAGGCACGGAAACCAGATGTGCCTGCCATGCTTCTGGAGCTTCTGTCGCATCAGAACCTGGCCGATCAGCGTTATGGATTTGATCCGAGGTTTCGCTTTCATGTCAGCCGTGCGGTCTACAAGGGTATTCTCAGGTACCTGGCTGATGCCGGCGGAAGGGAGTACGTCGTTCAACCGCTGCCTGTATCTCATCTGGCAATTGAGCCTGCCGGGGATAAACGGGTCAGGATCAGCTGGCATCCTGTGACCGATCCCCTGGAGTCAACGGCGGCGCCGGCTTCATACATGATCTACATGCGCAGGGGCGATGACGGATTTGACAACGGTACTCCTGTCACAGGAACTGACTTTATAGCTGAGCTTCCTTCTTACAACACCGTGTACAGTTTCCGGGTCACTGCCGTAAATGACGGAGGAGAAAGCTTCCCGTCAGAAGAACTGGCCGTTGGAATCAATCCGGCAGCTGATGGGACAGTATTGATAGTCAATGGTTTTGATCGTATATCAGGTCCTTCATGGTTTGACCGTGACGGTATGGCAGGAGTGGCATGGTGGAATGACAGAGGTGTGGCTGACCGCTACAATTTCGTAAGTACCGGTGACCAGTATGATTTTGAACGGATATCGCCATGGACCGATGATGACAATGCCGGATGGGGAGCCTCATACTCGAATGACGAGGGAAGGGTAATACCGGGTAACACCTTTGATTTCACCAGCGTTCACGGAGAGTCTGTGATGGCAGCCGGCAGATCATTCTTCTCTGTCAGTGATGAGGTGTTCACGGATGAGGGTTTTGATCTTTCCGGGTGGTGTGCGGTTGATCTGTTGTTCGGGGAGGAAAAGACAACCCCGTCGGCATACTATCCTGACAGGAAGGATTTCAGTATATACACCCCGGAATTCGTACATATGCTTGAAAGGATGCGGAAGGCTTCGGTCCCCGTTTTCATGTCAGGTTCATACCCTGGTACAGACCTGGTAATGACCGGTGACACTGCAGTGACATCTTTGGTGAAGAATATCCTTCATTTCATACCCCGGACCGGTCATGCAGTGAGAACAGGCTGTGTGACTGCAACCGATAAGGCAGCACCTGGTTTCAGTGGCCGGCTTGAATTCAATGACGGTAATACTGACAGGATTTATGCTGCCGAATCGCCTGATGCAATTGAGCCGGCCGACAGGCAGTCGGTGACTGCATTCAGGTACTGCGAAAACAACACCTCTGCAGCCGTGATGCATCCGGGTGATGTCAGGAGCTTCGTCATGGGCTTTCCCTTTGAGACCATCATCAGCCGCAGTGAACGTGATAACCTTATGAAACAGATACTTGACTTTTTACAGAAAAAATAGATATATCATGGACAGATCCGTTACCTGTTTTCTGCCCTTTTCCGATACCGGATCAGTGACAGCTTCAGTGGCTTCACTGAGATCTTCAGGGCTGGTCAGCAATGTGTTTGTAGTACTTCCTGCCGGAAGCGAAGGGCACCTTAAAGATACAGAGGCAGGATTCATCACCTCAGAGGGATTCTCCACAACAGATGCCCTCAGGAAGATGGCTGCTGCTGCTGAAAGTGACTACGTCCTTACCTACAGCAAAGGATTTCCCCTTGACATGGGCAGGCACGCACTGGCACGGATGATGCAGATATGTGATGACACCGGTGCCGGAATGGTTTATTCTGACTATTTCGAAAAGAAAAACGATGCCATGTCTCCCCATCCGGTCATTGATTACCAGGAGGGCAGCCTGCGTGACGATTTCAACTTCGGGTCAGTCATACTTTATAATGCAAAGGCTTTCAGGGATGCCTGCGGCCTTATGGACCAGGAGTACAATTATGCGGGCCTTTACGACCTGAGGCTTAAAATATCACAGAAGTTTTCCCTGATTCATATCCAGGAGCTTCTTTATACAGAGGTAGAGACCGACACGCGAAAAACGGGGGAGAAGCAGTTCGACTATGTTGATCCGCGCAACAGGGCTGTACAGGCAGAGATGGAGAAAGCCTGCACTCATCACCTGAGGTGCATCGGCGGATGGCTCTCCCCTCAGTTCCGTGATGTCAGTTTTGATGATGACGGTTTTGAATATGATGCATCAGTGGTCATTCCGGTCAGGAACAGGGTGAAAACAATCAGTGATGCCATCAGGTCAGTGCTTGGCCAGAGGACCAGGTACAGGTTCAATCTGATTGTGGTTGACAACTATTCCACTGACGGAACCACAGATATCATAAGGTCATTCGCCGGTGACCGCCGGCTGGTCCACATCATTCCCGACAGGAAGGATCTCGGGATTGGCGGGTGCTGGAACGAGGCAGTCTTCAGCGACAGATGCGGCAGGTTTGCAATTCAGCTTGACAGCGATGACCTGTACATCGATGACAGTGTAGTCACCAGGATCGTGGATGCCTTCCATGAACAGCAGTGTGCAATGGTTGTGGGTTCATACAGGATGGTTAATTTCGACCTGAATGAGATCCCTCCCGGGCTCATAGACCACAGGGAATGGACTCCTGATAACGGGCGCAACAATGCCCTGAGGATTAACGGTCTCGGTGCGCCGAGAGCCTTCTATACCCCCGTGCTGAGGAATATCAGGGTCCCCAATGTAAGCTACGGCGAAGATTATGCAGTGGGTCTTGCCATCAGCCGCCATTACCGGATAGGACGCATATATGAACCGCTCTATCTGTGCCGCAGGTGGGATGAGAACTCTGATGCGGTGCTTGATGTGGCAAAGGCAAATGCCCATAATCTTTACAAGGACAGGATACGGACAATTGAGCTGCTGGCACGAAAAAGGATGCTGGCCGGCAGTTAGAAACAGGATTTGAATGACTGATTATTCACAGAAGGTAAAGGACCTGTTCGAGGGGCAGTTCAGGGAGTGGACGCTAGCCCGTGACAACTATTCTCAGCTTGACAGGGTGATGGTACGTACAGTCTCTTTCCCCGGTTATGATATTTCCGTACAGTTCAATCCGGGTCGTATCACCTCCTCGGCGGCAAAGGTTGATGCCAGGTCTATTAAGGCGAGGCCTTGTTTCCTCTGCGAGAGAAACAGGCCACCGGAACAGAGGGGTATTCCTTTCGGAAATAACTATACCATCCTGATTAATCCTTTTCCAATATTCCATCGTCACCTGACCATTGTTTCACGGTGTCATACCCCGCAACGGATAGCCGGAAGCTTTGATACAATGCTCAGCATGGCGCAGGCGCTTCCGGATTATACTGTATTTTACAATGGTCCGCAGTGCGGCGCTTCTGCTCCTGATCACCTGCATTTTCAGGCTGGTAACAGGGGTTTTCTTCCTATTGAGAAGGATGCAGAAAATACTTCCCTTTGCAGGGCGGTCGCTGAAAATAATGGTACGGAACTTTTATTGTGGAGTGGCTACGGAAGGGGTATTGTGACCCTCAGGGGCAGCGACGGCGAAGCCCTTACCGGTGCTTTCACCCGGTTATATGACCGGCTTGCAATCAAAGAGCCCGAACGGCCCGAACCGATGCTCAACATATTGGCTTACCATGATGAAGGCAGGTGGACGGTGCATATCATCCCGAGAAGGGTGCACAGACCACGGTGCTACTTCGCCGAAGGCGACAGCAGGATACTGCTCAGCCCGGCATCCGTTGATCTCGGGGGAGTCTTCATTACCCCCAGGGGTGAGGACTTTAAGAAAATTTCAGCAGTGGATATTGCAAACATTCTCGATGAGGTATGCCTGGAAGAAGAGGATTTGAAAACCCTGACAAAGGATATGCTATGACCGGAAAAAGAGAACCTGAGATCAGCGTCGGGATTGTCACCGGAAGGGGACTGACATTCACCCTGAACGGAGATTTCAAAGCCGGCGACAACGGAAGGATTCTGACTGGATCGTACACTGCCGTTGCAGGGGCTGACGGGCTGTTGCTCAAGAATGAGACCGGGTCAGTCAGGGCCGGTGATGAGATCACTTTTACGCCATCAGACTTCCGGAGTTGCAGCTTCACCCTTCACGCGGTAACCATCGGTGTCAATTTTCACTGGCAGAGGAATGAAGACCAGACTTTCAGGGGTAACCTGAAATTCATAATGCACAGCGGACAGGTGACAGCGGTGAATATTCTCCCGGTTGAGGAGTACCTGGTGAGTGTCATCTCATCTGAGATGAGTGCTACCTCGTCATCGGAGCTTCTGAGAGCCCATTCAGTCATCTCCAGGAGCTGGCTGCTGGCCCAGATGGACAAGACTCTTCAGTTGAGTGACGCCGGCGAGAAATATTGCACCAGCTTTGTCACTGACGGTGAGATCACCAGGTGGTATGACAGGGAGGACCACCGGGATTATGACGTTTGTGCTGACGACCACTGCCAGCGTTACCAGGGGATCACAAGGGCATCGACAGACGCTGTTGAGGAGGCTGTACGCAATACCGCCGGCGAAGTGCTTATGTACGGTGATTTCATATGTGATGCGCGTTACTCAAAGTGTTGCGGCGGAGCAACAGAACTATTCGAGAATGTGTGGGAGCCGGTGAGCCATGCCTATCTCCGGAAGGTAATTGATGCCTCAGGTGCAGTTCAGAAACACGACAGCGACCTCACAGATGAAAAAAATGCTGTTGAGTGGATCACCGGGAATCCCGAAGCCTTCTGCAACACCTCTGACAGGCATGTCCTCTCACAGGTGCTCAACAACTACGACCAGGAGACCAACGATTTTTTCCGCTGGAAGATAATCTACCGCCAGGATGAGCTCAGTGACCTGGTAAGAGAAAGGACAGGCATCGAATTCGGGCGCATCACATCCATCGAGCCTCTGAAAAGGGGAACCTCGGGCCGTATTATCAGGCTCAGGATCACCGGTGACAGAAAGAGTATGGTCATCGGAAAGGAACTGGAGATACGGAAGGTGCTTTCGAAAACGCACCTCTACAGTTCAGCATTTATCGTGGAGAAAGTTGAGGCACATGGTGAGACCCTTTTTGTGCTGAGAGGGGCCGGGTGGGGCCACGGTGTGGGTCTGTGCCAGATCGGGGCAGCTGTGATGGGAGCTACCGGTTACACCTACAGACAGATACTCTTTCACTACTTCACAGGTTCTGAAATCAAAAAACTATATTGAGATGAAAAGAGCTGCTCTGATTCTTCTGCTTGCGCTGCTGGCCTTCAGCGCTGCGAAGGGTGAGTCATGGATAAGGATCAATCAGCTGGGTTACCTTCCCGGATCGGTCAAGGTAGCCGTGTATCTTTCGCAGTTGCCTGCAGCAGAGAAATCATTTATTGTATATGATGCACTCACTGACAGGCCTGTCTTCAGGGGAGCGGCGGAGATCTGTGACGGTGCCGTATGGGGAATGGCCGCTGCCGCCAGGCTTGACTTCTCAGGGCTGACAACGCCCGGCGGATACTATATAATATATAGCCGTACCAGGTCGGAGACCTTTCGCCTCGGAGTCAATGTATATGACGGAACAGCTGACTTCATACTCAACTACATCAGGCAGCAGCGTTGCGGGTACAATCCGTTCCTCGCCGACTCATGTCACCGGCATGACGGGGTGATCGTCGATCACCCGGCACTATCGGGTACCCCGATTGACGTCCGCGGCGGCTACCATGATGCCAGTGATCACCTGAGGTACACTGCCACCACAGCCAACTCGGTGTACCAGATGATGTTCGCCTATATGAAATCGCCCGGGATCTTTGGCGACACCCACGATGCAGCCGGCAATGCAGGCAGCAATGGTATCCCTGACATCCTAGACGAGGTGAGATGGGGGCTCGAGTGGCTCCTGAAGATGAATCCTGACAGCGGCATGATGTTCAACCAGGTGGCTGACGACCGTGATCACAGGGGTTTCCGGCTGCCCAATCTCGATACAGCGGGTTACGGCCTCGGACCCTACAGGCCGGTTTACTTCGTGACCGGCAAACCCCAGGGGCTGGCGGCATTCAAGAATCGCACGGAGGGGGTTTCCTCCACGGCAGGCAAGTTCGCTTCAGTATTTGCCATGGGAGCCAGGCTCTTTGCACAGAGTGATCCGCTGCTTGCTCAGAAGATGGCAACCAGGGCGGCTGACGCTTTTGAGTTCGCTCATACAGACCTGGGAGCCACCCAGACTGCCTGCAACGTTTCGCCCTACTTCTATGAGGAAGACAACTATGTTGATGATATGGAGCTTGCTGCATGGGAGCTCTGGGAACTCACCGGCAACAGGTATTTCCTTGAGCAGGCCGATTACTGGGGAATGCTCGAACCATACAATCCATGGATAGAGAAGGATACTGCAAGACACTACCAGTTCTACCCGTTTGTCAACCTCGGTCATGCCAGCCTGAGCCACTCGGGTACGGAGTATGCCGGGAAATATGCACAGTTCATGCGCAAGGGGCTGGAAATCATCAATTCAAGAACAAAGGATGATGTCTTCCAGGTGAGGATTCCATTTGTATGGTGTTCGAACAATTATGTCGCGGCTGCGCTGACCCAGTGCAGGCTCTACCGCGAGGCTACCGGAGATGACCGTTTTGACTATATGGAGGCTGCCATGCGCGACTGGCTCTTCGGGTGCAATCCCTGGGGCACCTCTATGATCTGCGGATTACCGGCAGGAGGAGACTATCCCCTGTATACCCACTCGGCAGTGACGGTTTTCCTGGGAAAAACAACCACCGGCGGACTGGTTGACGGCCCGATAAACAAGGCCATACATGATAATCTCATGGGGCTCACCCTTCTCAGGCCTGATCCCTATGCGGCATTCCAGGGCGGACAAATTGTCTATCATGATGATATCGGCGATTACAGCACCAATGAACCGACCCTGGACGGAACAGCAAGCCTCAGCTATTATCTTTCAACACTTGAGAAGGAGGGAAGAGCCGGAAGATCTGAATCTCTGTCTGATGTTTATGATGCCCACGGAGCCATAATCAGGAGAGGAGCAGGGGAGAAGGACATCCATCTGGTCTTTTCAGCCGATGAGTATGGCGAGGGGCTTGAGCATATACTCGATGTGCTGAGAGACAAAAATATCAAGGGATCGTTTTTCCTTACAGGGAATTTTCTGAGGAACAGTAGCTTTGGCGCGGAAGTTAAACGGATGATAGCGGAGGGACATTATGTGGGTCCCCATTCTGACGGGCATCTTTTGTATGTTCCGTGGGAGAACCGTGATACGTTACTGGTGACAAAGCAGCAGTTCAATGATGACCTGAAGAGGAATATCGCCGCTCTCAGGAAAGCGGGGCTGAAGAAGGAAGAACCGCGCTGGTTCCTCGCACCGTATGAGTGGTATAACAGCGCTATCAGCCGGTGGACTGAAGAGATGGGAATGAAGCTTGTCAATTTCACTCCCGGAACCGGGACAAACGCAGACTATACCACCCCCGATATGGCAAATTACCGGTCATCGGACCTGCTCATACAGAGGCTGGCCTCCTTCGGGGAGAGCTCCCCGGAAGGGCTCAATGGTGCAATTATCCTCATACACCCGGGAACAGCGCCGGAGCGCATCGATAAGCTCTGGCTAAGGCTGGAGGAGATCATTGATTATTATACTGCAAAAGGATACACATTCAACAGGTTATAGATCAGTATGGCAGCACAAGAAAGAAACCGTTCGCCCTGGGCATGGATTCCGACGCTTTATCTGGCCGAAGGCTTACCATATGTGGCAGTAAATATTATTTCAGTGATCATGTACAAGCGGATGGGCATCTCCAATGCAGACATCGCCCTGTACACCAGCCTCCTTTATCTCCCCTGGGTCATCAAGCCCCTCTGGAGCCCGCTGGTTGACCTGCTGAAAACAAAACGATGGTGGATTGTCATTACACAGCTTGTTCTTGCCCTTGGTTTTGGAAGCATTGCACTGACAATACCGGCATCGTTCTTTTTCAAGATCACCCTGGCATTTTTCTGGCTGCTGGCATTCGGATCAGCTACTCATGATATTGCCGCTGACGGATTTTACATGCTCGGGCTTAATACAAACCAGCAGGCAAAATATGTTGGTATTCGTAGCACATTCTACCGCATAGCAACAATCACCGGACAGGGACTGCTGGTTATTCTTGCAGGATTCCTTGAAAGCTCATCAGGCAGGGAACCGGTGTCTCTCTTCATTGAGGCTTCACCGCAGTATTCGAAAACGATTCTGCAGATGCCGCATGTTACTGAGAATAATTCAAAGCCCGGAGAACTCTGTTTTTTGCTTGACAGTGATTCACTGCGTATAAGCACTCAGACTGTCGACACGGACAGCCTGGGCATACTGCTCGACTCAATAAAATCCTCCAACCTGAGTAACGGCTTCTACAAGCTTGAAGAGAAGATGGCAAAGGAAGAGGGGTGGTGGGTCAGTAACATTTCAGATCCGTTGGGTGCATGGATCAGGGAAAACTTCGGAGAGGAGAGGGGTGCTGCGGCATCAGTGACAGGAAGTGTGGCAGTAGTTCCACTCAGGATATCCGGTAAACCCGAACAAGGGAAAGAGGTGGTCCTAAATACAGCCCTGAAAAAGGGAGATAAAAGCATCGCCCTCATCCAGGGCGAACACCTGGTCTTCAATGAGACAAACTGGGACAAGCCCGCTTACATGGTGTTTCAGGCAGACTCAAAGCTTACCGGCTATACGTCCGTCACATATGAGGGTCTGTCAGGAAACATTCCAATGGCCTGGGCAGCTACCTTCTTTGTGCTTGCCGGACTATTTCTTGTCCTGAGTTTCTATCACAGATTCGTTCTTCCAAAACCTGACACTGACAGGCCGCACGAGAACCTGACGGCTACGGACGTGCTGAAAGAGTTTGGAGCCACATTTGCATCCTTCTTCAGGAAGCCGCAGGTGGGCGCTGCACTGTTCTTCATGCTGACATTCCGTTTTGCGGAGGCTCAGTTGCTTAAGCTTATCAATCCGTTCCTGCTTGACCCGATCGACAAGGGAGGGCTCGGACTGACCACCGGCGAGGTCGGGTTTGTATACGGTACTGTAGGTATTGTCGGGCTGACGCTGGGTGGCATTATCGGAGGTGTGATAGCTGCCATAGGCGGATTGAAGAAATGGCTCTGGCCGATGACCCTGAGCATGTTGCTGACGGCAGCCACATTCCTCTATCTAAGTTTTACCCAGACTGATAACATGTTGATTATTAATATCTGCGTGTTTGTAGAGCAGTTTGGGTACGGATTCGGGTTCACAGCTTACATGCTTTACCTTATCTATTTCTCGGAAGGAAAATACAAGACTGCCCACTATGCCATCTGCACCGGATTCATGGCACTCGGGATGATGCTTCCCGGCATGTTTGCAGGATGGCTGCAGGAACAGCTCGGTTACAACCACTTCTTCCTGTGGGTGATGATCTGCAGTGTTGTTCCGCTCATTGCAGTCTCCCTGCTGAAGATTGATCCGGCCTTTGGGAAAAAGGCCCCCAGATAATACGAACTATGACAATGGTAAATGAAGAAGGATTCCATTTTTGACGCTCTCAGGAAGGAGCTCGAAGGAGATCTTTACACTGATGATATTCAGCGGATCCTGTATGCCACTGATGCCTCGGCCTATCGCGAGGTTCCACTGGCTGTCACCAGGCCGGCGTCAGTATCCGATATCAGGAAGATCCTGGCTTTTGCACGCAACACGGGCGGATCGGTGATACCGAGGGGTGCAGGCACTTCCCTGGCAGGTCAGGTTGTGGGCCCGGGGATAGTGATGGATATTTCGAGGTATCTCAATCATATCCTTGATTTTAATCCTGATGAGAGATGGGTGAGGGTTGAACCCGGTGTGGTGCTGGCGGAGCTTAACCGTTACCTGGCACCGCACAGGTTTCAGTTCGGCCCGGAGACATCGACAGCCAACAGGTGCTGCATGGGGGGGATGCTCGGCAATAACTCGTGTGGAGCTCATTCACTGATTCACGGAAGTGTCAGGGATCACATCCTTGAGGTTGATGCAATTCTCTCAGATGGCTCGGAGGTGCATTTCGGTGCTTTGACCACCGGAGAGTTCAGGGAAAAGTGTGAGGGTGACCCCGGCCTCCTTGAGACGAAGATCTACAGGCATCTGCAGGAAATGCTCTCCGATAAGCGCAATGCTGAGGAGATACGCAGGGAGTACCCGCATCCATCCCTGCGAAGGCGCAACAACGGATATGCTCTCGACTCTCTGCTTGAAACCGATCCTTTCACCGGTAACGGCCAGAAGATCAATGTCTGCAAGCTCCTCGCCGGTTCCGAGGGCACGCTGGCATTCACCACCTCGATGAAACTCAACCTGGTGCCGGTGACCGATGACCGCACCGGTCTTCTCTGTGCCCACTTCAGCAGCCTGCAGGATGCCGTCAGGGCCAATATCATTGCACTGAAGCATAAACCGGCTGCGATTGAGCTGATTGATGACTACATACTGAACTGCACTAAGGACAATATTGAACAGAACCGGAACAGATTCTTCGTCAGGGGCGATCCGAAAGCCATTCTTCTGATTGAGATCACCAGACCGACAGTTGAGGAGATTGAAAGGACAGCCGCCGCCATGGAACGAGATATTGCCGGCGCAGGTTTCGGATACCACTTCCCACTCTATACCGGTGCTGATGAGATGGCAAAGGTGTGGGAGCTGCGCAAGGCAGGCCTGGGAGTGCTCCTCAACATACCGGGACGAAGAAAAAGCGTCCAGGTGATTGAAGACACGGCGGTGCTGCCTGATCTTTATCCCGACTATATTGCTGAAGCTGAAGGGGTACTGGGAAAATACGGGCTCAACTGTGCTTACTATGCACACCTTGCCACGGGTGAACTGCATCTCAGCCCGCTGCTCGACCTGAAGGACCCACATGATATCCGGACGTTTCACGGGTTGGCGGAAGAGATTGCAGGCCTGGTAAAAAAATACCGTGGCTCGCTTAGCGGTGAACATGGTGATGGCAGGCTCCGCGGTGAGTTTATCCCTATGATGCTCGGACCTCATAACTATGCTCTTCTCAAAGAACTGAAAAAAACATGGGATCCGACCGGGTTGTTTAATCCGGGCAAGATTACGGATACTCCTCCCATAACTGAAAACCTCCGTTATCCGGCAGGGGAAAGAAGACGTTATCCCGGGCTGGTATTTGAGTTTCCGGAAGAGGAGGGTCTGCTCTATGCAGCCGAGAAATGCAGCGGGTCGGCTGACTGCCGGAAGAGCTCGCTGACGGGAGGCACCATGTGCCCCACATTCATGGCAACACGTGATGAGGATAAGTCGACCCGCGCCAGGGCCAACATTCTCAGGGAGTTTCTGACCAGGTCAGAGAGGAGGGATAAGTTTGACCATGAGGAGATCTGCCGGGTGATGGATCTCTGCCTGTCATGCAAGGCCTGCAAGGCTGAATGCCCTTCAAATGTTGACCTGGCCAAATTAAAGGCCGAATTCCTTCAGCACTACTATGACATTCACCATGTCCCGTTCCGGGCATGGCTGATAGCGTGGCTGCCACATCTTTACGTCCCCGGGATGATGGTCAGACCTCTTACCAACCTTGTCACCAGCCTGCCGTTTTTCAAAAGGGTCATAGGTTTTTCTGTCAGGAGGCCCATCCCGGCGCTTTCGCCGGTGACGCTCAGGGCATGGGAAAGGCGTCACAGGAGAATGAACGGAAACCTGAACACCCCTGGCAGCAGCGGCCGGCCGGAAAAGGCCGTGGACTCAAAGGGAACAGTCTGTCTCTTTGCCGATGAGTTCACCAACTACAATGAGAGCCATATAGGAATCAAAGCCATCATGTTGCTGGAGCGGCTTGGATATGATGTAATCATACCTCGCCACATTGAGAGTGGCCGCACATTCCTCTCGAAGGGACTGCTCAGGTCGGCCCGCAAGATTGCTGTTAAGAACATTATGATGCTCCGGGATGTTGTTTCAGCTGACAGGCCGCTGCTGGGGATAGAGCCTTCGGCCCTGCTTGCCTTCCGTGATGAGTACCCGGAAATGGCAGGGAGAACACTCGCAGAGGATGCCCGGCGCCTTGCCGGTAATGCAATGCTCCTGGAAGAATTCATCTGCAGGGAAGCTGACAGAGGTAAAATAACACCTGCCAGCTTCACAGACAGACCGGTGGAGATACTGCTTCACGGGCACTGTCAGCAGAAGGCCATAGCCTCCACGGCTCCGACCGTTAAAATGCTTTCACTTCCGGTAAACTACAGGGTGAAGGAGATAAATGACGGCTGCTGCGGAATGGCCGGAGCATTCGGGTATGAGAAGGAACACTATGACCTCAGCATGAAGATAGGTGAGATGATACTGTTCCCTGCAGTAAGAAAGGCCTCTGCTGAGGCGCTTATTGCTGCACCGGGAACATCGTGCCGGCACCATATTAAGGACGGCACAGGCAGAAAGGCCCAACACCCGGTGGAGGTCCTTTATGATGCACTGTTATAATGAGTTTAATAATTAAAACTGTTGACTATGAGTACATTCGGGTTTAGCAAGGTGGAACAGGCATTCTTTGAACGCTCAGACAGAAAAAGGATGACAACAAGAATGCCGTATATAGTTGTGGATAACTTCCCGGGTCTGGGGCTCCTGACATCACTCAGGTTTCTTGAATGGGCGGCCGGAAATCCCGACGGAGTCATCAGCCTGCCTACAGGCAAGACGCCGGAGTATTTCATCAAATGGACAAAATACCTGCTGAATAACTGGGACAGGCCCGAAGCCAGGAAGATCAGGGAGGACAACGGACTATTCCTGAAGGAGAAGCCTTCGCTGAGAGGACTCCATTTCGTGCAGATCGACGAGTTCTACCCGATTGATCCGCGTCAGCACAACAGCTTCTTTGACTATGTACGCAATTATTATATCGAGGGATTCGACCTTGATCCGGCCAAGGCGCTGCTGATCAACTCGGAAGAAATAACCCTTGCGGAAGGGAAACACTTTTCAGAGGTTTTTCCTGACAACATCATCGACCTCTCGCTGCGCAACAGGGAAGCAGTTGGACCGCTGGAGAATCTGCAGCAGGAATCGCTCTTCAGGATAGACAACTGGTGCACCGGGTATGAAAAGAAGATCCGTGCCCTTGGCGGGATCGGCTTCTTCCTTGGCGGGATCGGTCCCGACGGGCACATAGCCTTCAACACCAGGGGAAGTGACCATAACTCCGCCACGAGGCTCACAGCCACCAACTTCGAGACACAGGCAGCCTCTGCCGGTGACCTTGGTGGAATCGAGGTGTCAAGAACACGCCTGGTGATTACAATCGGTCTTGGGACCATTACATTCAATCCGGATGCGGTGGCCATCATCTTCGCGGCCGGTGACGCCAAGGCACTGGTTGTAAGGAATGCCCTTGAGAAGGAACCGGACAATCTCTATCCGGCTACAGTTCTGCAGGGCATGAAAAACGCACGGTTTTATCTCACCGCCGGAGCAGCTGTTCAGTTGCATGACTCCATTGAAAGATACTTCAGGGAGGGAGAATGGTCCTTCGAAAAAACGGAAAGAGCGGTCTTCGACCTCTGTCAGAAGATAGATAAATATGCACATAAGCTTGTCCTCGAGGATCTTAAGAATGATGAGTACTGCTCACTGATCCCTGGCCTGAGTCTCAATACCGTGGCTGACGTGATTGAGTCAACCAAGCGGAAGATCGAAGCGGGGCTCAGGAGGGAACGAAACACCACCTTTCTTCATACCGGACCCCATCATGACGATATAATGCTGGGAATTTTCCCGGCTATAATACCGCAGCTAAGGGAGATCACCAACAAGTTTCATTTTTCGGTGCTTACATCCGGATTCAATGCTGTAACCAATACCATGCTTCTGAGCCTGCTTGAAGAGACACAGCGCCTTATCTCGGCAGGAATGATTCAGATGCTGAGATATCCTGATTTTTTCGAGTCAGGGTACAAGTTCAAGTGGGACAAGGATGTGAGTCATTATCTCGACAAGGTGGCCGACAAGGATGAAGCCGGAAAGATCAGGGGCCTCTGCCACAGGATTGTAAGGGCAATGGTTGATATTTACCGGCTGAAATCGAAGGATGATCTGAATGAACAGATAAGGAAAAATATTGATCTTATCAGGAGGAGCTATAGTGGTGAAAAGAATCCACCTGACATACAGAGGCTTAAGGGTATGCTCAGGGAGTACGAGGAGGAGCTTGTGTGGGCCCATTACGGGGTTCCGGTTCGCAACATCGAGCACATGAGGCTGGGCTTTTATACCGGTGATATCTTCACCCAGCAGCCTGACAAACACCGTGATGTGGAGCCAATACTCGAATATCTCAGACGCATACAGCCAAATATCATCAGCCTTGCTTTTGATCCCGAGGGCTCCGGTCCTGATACGCACTACAAGGTGCTTCAGGCCATTGCCGAGGCTCTCAGGCAGTGGAGTACCGAGAAGGATCTTTCAGGACTGAGGATTATTGGTTACCGTAACGTATGGTTCAGATTCCTTCCATCCGAAGGAAATGTCTTTGTGCCCGTATCGCTAAATTCTATGGCCGTTCTGAACCAGTCGTTCCGTGACTGCTATGTCAGCCAGGTGAACGCATCATTCCCCAGTCCCGCCTATGACGGGCCGTTCAGTCACCTGTCACAGCAGGTGTGGGTGGAACAGTTCAAGCAGGTGCAGCTGATCCTGGGCAAGGATTTCTTCTATGAGAATGAGAGCCCCAAGATCAGGGGAACTCATGGGATGGTATATTACAAGGAGATGCCTGTCAATGAGTTCCTGCAGCATGCCCGCGAGCTTGAGAAAAGCGTCGAGGGGGCAAATATCCACTGACGGAACGGCTCTGCCGGTGGCAAATATCCACTGATGGAGCAGTTCAACCGGTGATAAATTGCAGGAATGAAGAGCCATCGGCAGGGTTGTTGCCTGCCGGGAGTCTCAGTCATAGAGGAAATACTTCGAGGCTTTGGCCCTGAAGGCCGGTATGTCACTGTTCCACAGGGTCATGATGTCATCCACCCTGAATGCCCTGGTGAAAGCATTTCTGACCTCGTCAGTACCGCACACCTTGTCGAACATCGAGTGTCTCGACGGGTCACAGATCTCAAAGAGATTCTGGTCAGGCCACAGCCGGTGTGCCTCCTGCATGATATAAAACTGAATCAGTGACAGAGGGGCTGCTGAAGGGTCAGTCAGATGAATCTGCACTCCGTGAACCAGTTTTCCCTGCAGGGTGCTGTAATATGGTTTGTAATGAACCGGCCTGAAGATCACCCCGGGAAGCTTAAGAGCGGTGAGGGCGGAAGCGAGAGAGTCAGCATTGATCCATTCCGCTGCAAAGGTCTGAAAGGGTATGGTGTATCCCACTCCGATGCTAACGGCATAAAGCTCTCCTGCTATACCGGTGGCAGGATAGAACAGCGGGGTGTCACGGTGCGGCACATGAGGAGAGGAGGGGATCCATTGTAAACCTGTCTCTTCGAACATCATCTTCCTTGACCATCCCTTCATCTTCACCACATGAAGATCGCATCTGATTCCATTGGAAAGCATCCCTTCGCCATTGAGAAACATGGCGAGCTCACCTACAGTCATCCCGTGCAGATAGGGGATGGCAAACTGGCTTACAAACGAGAAAAAACCGGGTCGGGTGACCGCACCTTCCATACGGATTCCGCCAAGAGGATTGGGACGGTCGAGCACGACCACCGGAATACCTTTTTCGGCCGCTGCCTCCATAATCAGGCCAAGGGTACTGATGAAGGTGTATGACCTTGACCCGATATCCTGGATGTCATAGACCAGGATATCAATGTTCTTCAGCATGTCAGGTGAAGGTTTGCGGGTTTTTCCGTAGAGGCTGTAGACAGGAAGACCTGTGCCGGGATCAGTCTCGGATTCAACATATTCTCCGGCAGTGAATTCTCCACGCACACCGTGCTCTGGCCCGTAAAGCGCAGTCAGCTTTACGCCTGGCGCAGTGTTTAGTATGTCAACAGTTGACCTGAGGTTACGGTCAACACCTGTGGGATTGGTCACCAGTCCCACCCGTTTTCCCTGAAGAAGGTCAAATTTGTCTTTGACCAGTACCTCAATTCCCGTCTCCACCACCTGCCCGGTTGCATGGCAGGAGGTGAGAAATGCAATTAAAAATGCAAGTGACAATGCGATAATAGGTTTTACTGCTGTCTTCATAGCCGGAAAAATTTCTGTCTGACAAATTAAATAAAATTCAATTGCCTATTGACTTGAATATTATAAATATTTAATTTTGGATTTGTAAGATGTAATACAACTTTCATGAAATCCTTAACCTACCTACTCCTGTTATTTACACTCTTTCAGTTTGCAGGTTGTCAGAAAAAGGGTGTTCCGGCTGAGCTGACGGGAAAGCTTGAGGCAATAACAGCTGAAATGGTACCCCAGTATGCCGAGTCACTCTGTGATATCAGTCTTATGATGTCTGATGGCCACATTCTTACGGCTAAAGGAGAAACCAATCTCCCCGAAGCAAAAAGTGCTGTCATTGAGATGCTTGAAAAGTCGGGTCTCACTTACGCTGACAGCATCACCCTTCTCCCTGACCCGGCAGTGGTTGAAAAACCGTGGGGTCTGATATCAGTCAGTGTATGCAATATCAGGACCAGGTCTGCACATACGGCTGAGATGGCAACGCAGGCACTGATGGGAACCCCGGTGAAGATTCTCAACAAGAGAAACGGGTGGCACCTGGTGCAGACGCCTGATTATTATACAGGGTGGGTCAGAAGTACCCTTGCAGAAATGACAGATGAGGAGCTGACTGCATGGAAGAGCAGCGACAGGCTGATCTATACCGGTCATACCGGTGTGATCACTGACGGCACTGGTGAGACAGTATCCGATATTGTTTTCGGCGTAATACTTTTAAAGACAGGCTCGAGAGGTGAGAATTGGACTGTTTTGCTGCCTGACGGCAGGAAAGGCGAAGTCAGGAAGTCGGAGACTGTTGATTTCAGATACTGGGCCGGGAATGCAGGCATTGATCCTGAGGGACTTGTACAGTTCGCAAAAACGTTCATGGGTACTCCCTATCTGTGGGGAGGCACTTCAACCAAGGGAGTAGACTGCAGCGGATTAACCAAAACCATATATTATTATGGAGGAGTCATCATGACCCGTGATGCCTCGGGCCAGTTCAGGTACGGGGATGTTGTGAACATTGATAAACCATGCGAGACCCTGAAACCGGGTGACCTCCTTTACTTCGGTAGTGCAAAGGACGGGAAGGTTAACATAACACACACAGGGATGGTCATTGGAGGGTGTGATTTTATACATGCCTCAGGTTCAGGTAGTGTAATTGTCAACAGCTTTGACTCCACAAAGACGAATTACAGCGCAACCCTGCTTGAGATACTACAGGGAGCAAGAAGGGTAACCGGGTTTACGCAGGGCAAGGGCCTGGAGCGCGTCGCACAACACGGATGGTATTTCTGATTTGTTAACCTGGCTGTATGACAGGCATGCGGATCCGGGTGATTAATAAATCTTACTCATTTAAATGAAAAAAAGAGATTTCATCAAGATCAGTGGTATTGCAGCCGGTGCACTTATTGCGGGATGCAAGGCTGCTCCTGCTGACCCGTCCACAGGCAGGATTAAAGGTGCTGCGAAAGCAGGAGGGACCCTTAAGCTCAGCTACAAGCCTTATGAACTGCAGCTCAGACATGTATTCACTGTGGCCACCAACTCCAGGACCACCACACCGGTGGTTCTCACTACCCTCGAGTATGACGGAGTGAAAGGTTACGGCGAGGCTTCAATGCCTCCCTACCTGGGCGAAAGCCATGAGTCGGTACTCAAATTCCTCTCAAAGGTCAACATGGAGCAGTTCAGTGACCCGTTCCTGGTTGAGGATATCCTTGCATATATTGACGGGGTGATGCCAGGCAATCATGCTGCCAAAGCGTCGATTGACATTGCCCTGCATGACCTCACCGGCAAGCTCCTCGGCCAGCCATGGTTCAGGCTCTGGGGGCTCAACAGGGAAAAGACCCCTGTCACCAGTTTTACCATAGGTATTGATACTGCTGATGTGGTTAAGGCAAAAACCCTGGAGGCAGGTGCCTTCAAACTGTTGAAAATCAAGATGGGAAGGGATAATGACAGGGAGATGATTGATACGGTCCGCTCAGTGACCGATGTGCCGGTCTTTGTCGATGTAAACCAGGGGTGGAAAGACCGCAGTTATGCGCTTGAGATGGCGAACTATCTCAGCGAAAGGGGCACCCTCTTCATTGAGCAGCCAATGCCGAAGGAGCAGGTAGATGACATAGCCTGGCTGACGGAGCGGAGTCCGCTGCCGATCCTTGCCGATGAGGCTCTGCAGACTGTTCAGGATCTCCTGCCAATGAAGGGAGTTTATTCAGGGATCAATATCAAGCTAATGAAATGTGGCGGTATGCATGCTGCCTACCAGATGATCACTATGGCCAGGCAGATGGGGATGAAGATTCTGATAGGCTGTATGACAGAAACCTCCTGTGCCGTCTCGGCAGCTGCCCAGTTGTCACCGCTGGTTGACTGGGCTGACCTTGATGGCAACCTGCTGATCAGCAATGATGTATACGAGGGAATGACGGTAGTCGACGGAAAGATCACCCTTCCTGACCGGCCTGGTATAGGAATAATCGGGAAAAAAAGTGAAAATTTGTAATACATCATTCATATAAAGAAGTAAATTGCTTGTAGAAAAAGAATTTGTGATTATTTGAACAATACTTAATCAATTACTAATTAACCCTAAATCCAATCACATGAGAACCAAACTATTAATGTTGTTTGCGGTTTTGGGACTGATGCTTTCGCAAAGCATTTATGCTCAGCCTAAGACCGTGACAGGGACTGTCACAGACGCCGCAACGAATGAAGCGTTGCCTGGCGTCAACGTGATTATCAAGAACACTACCACTGGTACGAGTACTGACTTTAACGGCATTTACTCGATCAATGTGGCGCCAGGACAGGTACTCGTCTTCACATCCCTGGGTTATGCCAACCAGGAGGTGACTGTAGGGGCATCAAACAGGATTGATGTGAAAATGAGTCCTGATGTAGAGTTTATTGAAGAAGTCGTTGTGGTCGGTTACGGCACTCAGAGAAGAGCCAACCTGACCGGAGCAGTTTCTACGGTAAATGTTGAAAAAACACTTGAGGCAAGACCTATTGCAGATGCTGGACGAGGCCTTCAGGGAACAATGCCAGGGCTTAGCGTTGTTATCCCCAGTGGTGAGATAGGATCTGATCCCCTTATTAAAATCCGTGGTCAGATCGGTTCACTTCAGGGAGGATCATCACCGCTTATACTGGTTGACAACGTAGAGATTCCGTCAATTCAGATGCTTAACCCTGATGATATAGAGTCTATCTCAATTCTGAAGGATGCAGCATCTGCCTCGATCTATGGTGCAAAAGCTGCCTTTGGCGTAATACTGATCACCACCAAGAAGGGTGCAAAAAGTGAGGGTGTGAATGTATCCTATAACGGGAACCTGTCATTCCAGAATATTTCGAAGAAAATGGAAATGGCCCAGTTGGAGGCACTTGAATATACTGTTGCTGCCTTTGAACGTATTGGGGGCACCAGAGCAGGCGCATTCTGGATTATCACTCGTGAAGGGTATGAGAAAGCTGTCGAATGGCAGGACAAATGGGCTGATGTTGTGAAACCCAATGACCCTATGCTTTATGGACGTGACTGGTATGTCAATGCAGATGAAATGAAAATAGGGCTGAGGACCTATGACCCTTATGATTACATGATTAAGGAGTGGACTCCCACCCAGCTGCATAATTTTTCAATTAACGGCAAGACTGGCAAGACAGATTACAATATAGGCCTTGGTTACCTTGATCAGACAGGTATTATCAAGCCTTCAAAGATCGATGATTTCAAGCGTTACAACGGATCTATCAGGCTGGGCACGGAGGTGACTGACTGGCTGAAAGTTAATGTGGGTGCGCTGTATTCCAAGAGGAATAAGAGATATGCATATGCCACCAGTTCTACCTCTGCTGACCCGTGGCTTTATCTTTACCGCTGGGGACCGACATACCCGTATACCACCGAGGATGGTTTCCCGACAAGGAATCCGGCGTACGAATTGTCGGCAGCAAATACCGCTAATCAGGCATACAATTATACCAGCCTGAATGGTGGGCTTGAAATTACTCCGCTTGAAGACTGGAAAATAATCTTCGATTATACACATTCAAATCTGGAGAATATTGCAAACCGGCCGGGTACTTCCTTTGCGGTTCGGAATAACTGGGGCGCAGGAGTGCCTAAACTTGATGAGAATGGTGAAAGGGTTTATGTTGACTCAAGTACAGGCCAGGTGGTTTCACCAACTACCCCCGGTGCTATACCTGCATATGAACTGTCTATGTACTATACCGCTCCTGGCGGTAACCCTGATCATATGTATCGGCGCTCTGAGAACGATCAGCGAAACACCCTGAACCTTTACTCAACATATGCACTGAATGTCATGGATGATCATCAGTTCGGATTCATGCTGGGGATGAACAGGGTAGGATACCGGGAAGCATACAACTGGTCCCAGACAACACAGTTGATTGACTACACCAATCCCCAGTTTGACCTTGCTTACGGAACCCAGACCACCAGTGGAGGAGAAGCATGGGAATCACAACTTGGATTCTATGGCCGACTGAATTATACATATAAAGATAAATACCTGTTGGAGGGAAATCTCAGGTATGACGGTACATCAAAATTCCCAACTAATTTGCAGTGGCGCTGGTTCCCATCATTCTCCGCCGGATGGATAATGACAGAGGAACAGTTTATGGACTGGGCAAAGCCCACCCTCAGCATGCTTAAACTGCGGGGATCATGGGGTACGATCGGAGACCAGACAGTGCCGAACTCACTTTATATTCCCACCATGAGCGGATCACAGAGCAACTGGCTGCTTGGTGGAGCTAAACTTTATCAGTTCGCCACCCCGGGCGCTGTCTCTGCTACTGTTACATGGCAGGATATAACTACTCTGAACCTGGGATTCGACGCCCGACTGCTCAGGAGTAAGCTTGGGATCACCTTCGACTGGTTCATCCGTGACACGAAGAACATGATTGTTCCGCAGGAGGGTCTGCCTACGACATTTGGTACAAGCGCACCACAAGGAAACTTCGGATCACTCCGCACCAAGGGTGCCGAGATACAGATCGATTACAATCACCGGTTTGAGAATGGTCTGGGCATCAACCTTACCGCCACACTTTCTGATGCTGTTACCACAATAACCGAATACGGCTCAACCCAGAGCATCGATTCATGGTATGTTGGTAAAACATACGGTGAGATATGGGGCTATGAAACAGACCGGCTCTTCCAGGAAAGCGACTTTGCTCATGACAACGATGGCAAACTGATTAAGGTAACGGTACCCAATGAGGCCGGGAGCGCCAACTACACAATCTATCAGCTTGCCGATCCTGAAAACGTGGCTATCCAGGGAAGAATTCAGGCAGGTAACTTCCTCTTTATGCCAGGAGATGTCAAGTTTGTCGATCGGAATGGAGACGGTTATATTAATCCCGGTAACAGGCTGATCAAAGATGCAGACGGGAAGCCCGATTATGGTGATCTTAAGATAATTGGTAATTCAACACCGCGTTATATGTATGGTTTCCGTACAGACCTTGACTATAAAGGGATTGACCTCTCATTCTTCATTCAGGGTGTCGGCAGCAGGCAGGTCTGGGGTGATGGATTCCTGGCCATCCCGGGATATAACTCATCTGACGGAGCCATGCCAAAGGCTTTCGCCACTGATTTCTGGAGACCGGACAGGACTGATGCATTCTATCCCCGTCCATATAACCTCGCCGGAAGCAGCACAACCCTTAATATGGTGCCTCAGACAAGGTACCTCCTTAACATGGCATACCTGAGGTTAAAAAATATCACAGTAGGCTATACAATTCCTGCAAACCTCACCAATAAGATCAAAATCAGTAAGGTGCGTGTTTATGCGGCTCTTGAGAATTTCTTCACCTTTGATCATCTGGGAACGCTTCCTATTGACCCGGAAGAAATAGCAGGATATTCAATGTGGAGAGACTCCTATTATAACATGGATCGTACAGGTGTTGGTGTACCTACTTTCAAGAGTGCATCGGTAGGTCTTCAGGTTAACTTCTAAAAACTAGGAACAATGAAAAGAAAATTGACAAT
>ENA-UOOK01000427-UOOK01000427.1-fermentation-metagenome-genome-assembly--contig:-NODE-427-length-55305-cov-29.026733_pt1 | contig 55305 bp, 47 predicted proteins | sample MGYA00245777_ERZ724023 | MGnify/ENA primary metagenome ERZ724023 (study PRJEB28704, sample SAMN03018312) | fermentation metagenome | biome: anthropogenic terrestrial biome; feature: soil; material... | reverse complement strand
ATCAAGTCGTATTAGTTTTCGCAAAATGGCTTTTGCACTTGGTGCTGTTTCTATTGTACTAACTCTAGCAACAGCTTCATTTAGTGCAAAGCAACGCAACCTTATCACCAAGCACAACTACGCCATTGTGTTTAAGTCCGTTGTTCCTGCTAAGAGTTCACCCGATACTAGTGGCAAGGATCTCTTTATTCTCCATGCCGGTACTAAGGTGAAAATAACCAACTCCATTGGACAGTGGTACGAAATTCGTCTTGCCGATGGCAACAAGGGTTGGATTTCGCATACCGATATAGTTAGGATATAGGGACTAGTATTTGGTTTTTGGTGTTTAGTGTTTGGTTTGAGTTACTAGTTATTGAGTAGCTTAAACCAAATATCTGTCTTTCATCTACAGTCTAACGTCTAATTCCCCAAACATTTCAACTTGCACTTGAACAAATGCATTATTTAGTCGTTATACGTAACGTATAATTAATCTAAATAAACATAAAGGTGTAATGTCAAAGTTCGAGATAAAAATGCCTAAGATGGGCGAGAGAAGAAAGAATCGAACTCTCAATAACGGTTTTGGAGACCGCTGTTATGCCACTTAACTATTCCCCCAAGAATAGACAGCGTTATATAGTTTAGAGAAAAGGAAGTGCTTTGTCAATGAATTATAGGCAGGTTTTGCCTGCCTATAATAATTCACTTACCTTGGTAAGACTTAGCAACTTTAGAAACTAATCCCATATCGGCTTTACCGGCATACTTAGTCTTAAAAGCAATCATAATACCCTTGATAGATTTATCAGCTAAACCGTCAATGACTTTCTTAATGTCGTCTTCACTCATCATAGTGGGCATATAGGTTTTGACAATACCAATCTGGTAATCAAGATTCTTAACATCATCTAGTCGGTTAGCGGAAGCATACATAGTTTTCTCATCTTCAAGTTCTTTTAAGGTCTTGTTGAGAAGAGAAACCATATCGGCATCGCTCATCTCTTCATTCTTAGCTCTCTTATCAATCTCAGCTTTCTGATAGGCACCGATTAAGACACCTAAGACATTCTGCTTATTGGAATCGTGCTCTTTTAAAGCCTGCATTTTGGCTTTCTTCAAATCAATTAAAGTAATCATTATATTACCCTCTTTATTTATTTAAGTGATTCACATAGACTGACATACCATAGCTAACAGCTTTCTCAGGATTGTTCATGATCCTGACTGGTATTGATAGAGTAGATGAAAGGAATTCCTTCATGCCGGAAAGCAAAGCCCCGCCACCAGTAAGAAGAAGACCGTTTTTAAGAATATCAGCAGCTAATTCTGGCTGGATAGAAGAAATAACATCAGTAATCTTCAAAGCAATATATTCAGTCAAAGGCTCTAGAACCTTATAGATTTCACCAGAGGAGACAATCATTGATGAAGGGAGGGAAGTCACGGTATCACGGCCTTTAACATCAACTAAACGGTTTTCACTTATAGAACTTACAGTACCTATTCTCATCTTCACATATTCAGCGCTGCTCATGCCAATAGCAAGATGCTGCTTTTGAACCATGTAACGGCGGATAGCTTCATCAAAGGTTCTTCCTGAAATATAGGTAGAATCAGCAGCCACGACTTCTCCCATGGAGAGAACGGCAATATCAGTAATGCCAGCGCCGATGTTGCAGACTAATGTCGCTGTAGGGGCATAGACATTCTCGCCTGCTCCTAAAGCCGCTAATTTGGCTTGGCTTTCAATGAAGATTTCTTTAGCTGACAAGGCTTTACCTATTTCAATTAAGGCATTACGATTTACTTTTGAACATCTTGAAGGAGCAGAAAACAATAAAGAAGCATTACGGAAGGACTTATCAAGATGAAGTTTTTCAAAGACTCGGCTTAAAAACTCATAGCAAGCTTCTGAATCTGCTACTAGACCGTGTTCCATCGGATAGATGACATCATAGTTATAGGGGGTCTTACCCTGAATTTTGCTAGCTAAAAAGCCAATTTCTTTTACTTGGCGGCTATTGGTATCAATAGCAACACAAGTTGGTTCAGAGAAAACGATGGAATTGGTATTCGATGAATAGACGGTGGTGTTGGCTGTACCTAAATCAACGCCAATTATTTCTTTTCTTGCCATGATTATCTATTTTACTATTTTTAGCTAATAAAGGGAAATATGAAAATCACTAACAAAGAAAAAGTCTCCCTTTTTAGGGAGACAGTTCTTTATTTCTTAGCCTTTACTTCAATTGGATCATCTTTCTTCTCAGTGATTACTTCTTTAACGACACTTGCAGCACTAGCTATTCCCTTCATATCTTCAGGTATGAAGATCTTAGTAGCTTTGCCGTCAGCAATCTTTGCTAAAGCTTCATAGTAGCGAAGAGTTAAGACAGCCTGGTCAGCATTAGCTGACTTGACTGACTTAATACCTTCAGCCTCAGCTTCACGGATAACCTTGATGGAATCAGCTTCAGCCTTCTTCATATCTCTTAAGCTTTCAGCATCACCTTCAGCTTTAAGGATAGCTGCTCTCTTTTCAGATTCAGCATTTAAGATCATAGATTCCTTCTTACCTTCAGCGATAAGAATAGCCGACTGCTTTTCACCTTCAGCTAAGAGAATCTTTTCTCTCTTTTCACGTTCAGCACGCATCTGTCTTTCCATAGCATCACGGATATCCTGAGGAGGAAGAATGTTCTTTACTTCAACACGGTTAACCTTAATACCCCAAGGATCAGTAGCCTCATCAAGAATCTGTCTCATTTTGCCGTTGATGATGTCTCGAGAAGTTAAGGTGCCATCAAGATCAAGATCACCGATGATGTTTCTAAGGGTAGTAGCAGATAGGTATTCAATAGCGGCAATAGGATCATCAACACCATAAGCATATAATTTAGGATCAGTCACCTGGAAGAAGATAACGGTATCAATCTGCATGGTGACATTATCCTTAGTAATAACCGACTGAGGCTCAAAATCCTTAACTTGTTCCTTCATGGAGATGCGATGAGCAACATGGTCAACAAAAGGAACCAGGAAATGAATACCGACACTCCAAGTAGCATGATAGGCACCTAATCTTTCGACAATGAATTTCTCAGTCTGACGGACGATACGAATATTTGAAACAAAGATCAAAAGAATAATAAAGAAGATAATACAGATAACGAGAACTGCGATTTGCCAGCCTTGCATTTTACTTGGCCTCCTTGTTTAAGTCGTCTTTGATTTCTTTGACAACTAGCTTATTACCCGACACAGCTAGAACCTCAATAACTGAACCGACTTTGATGGTGGTTTTTTCATCACTGGCAATAGCGGTCCAAAGGACATCATTGATTTTGCATTCGCCAGGATTAAGAGGAGTAACGGCTTTAGTAATCAAACCTTTCTTATGTGTGATTTCATCGATATTACTGCTAATAACATCTCTTTTAAGGTATTTGCTGACTAAGGGTCTTAGGCAGATAAGAGTAACTACGGATATGACTGTAAAAACAATCAGTTCAATCCACCAAGAGACTCCCGGAATCAAAGAGATGACTAAGGCTACTAAACCACCTAGAGCAAACCAGATAGAAACTAAGTCAGTACCGACTGCTTCAATTATAAGGGCAATGACAAAGACCGAAAGCCAAATTGTCCACATCCACGTTTCCATTTTAGTCAACTCCTTTCATGTTGGTTTCTATTATAAGCAAACCATCAGAGCTTTTCCATTCAGTCTTTAGCTTTAATGGCTCTTTTGATAAAGTGAGTGAGCAGGAAGAAGCAATATCTTTCATGAGAACGGAAGAACATATACGGGAATAGCTTTTCTTAACTTGATAATCAAAGACAGTATCAATCGGTATATCACCTCTTTCAACCTGATTTTTCGATAATGGCTTAATTACAACATTCTTGTTGTCGTCAATTCCCACTTGGACTTTATAGGCGGAATTAAGAGGCTCACTAGCCACTTTATTGAGAGTAATGTTACTTATATACAGACTGGCATTTCCATCATTAGGCGTCTTACCAAACCAATGTATAGGCATATGTTTACCTCCCAAGCAGGAACATAATACAATGTTATACATATAAATACAAGTAATTTCATTAAATACTAAAAAAGCCTTTCCTGTTTAGCAAGAAAGGCTTATTTGATTCAATATCCTAAGTTCTAGAACTTAGAGAATTCTTCCGGATGATGAGCTTCGTACTTCTTACGATCTTCGGTATTGAGAATCTTCTTTCTCATACGGATAGACTTAGGAGTTACTTCAACTAATTCATCGGAATTAACGTAGTCCAAGCAATCTTCCAAGGACATTCTTCGAGGAGTCTTAAGAACAATAGTAACATCCTTATTGGAGTTTCTTTCATTGTTCTTAGGTTTAGTCTTTGTAACAGTGACAGCTAAATCATTCTGATACTTGTTTTCGCCGACAATCATACCCTCATAGACATCAACGCCAGGCCCAATAAACATAGTGCCACGCTCTTCGGTTGACTTGATGGCATAGGAAGTAGACATACCAGAATCAGTAGAGACAAGAACACCAGACTGTCTTTGTCCGATAGGCTTATTGATCTTAGGACGATACTCACGGAAGGAATGGTTGATAATACCATAGCCTCTAGTGATAGTAAGGAAAGTATTCATGAAGGAAATCAAACCTCTAGAAGGAATGACATAGACAAGTCTAGTCTGACCATTTTCTTCAGTCATATTGACAGTCTCAGCGCATCTGCCACCGACTAGCTGCATGACAGCACCGGCATATTCATCAGGGACATCAATCTGTAAGTCTTCGAAAGGCTCGCATTCAACGCCATTGATAATCTTAGTAATAACCATCGGCTTAGAGACCTGAAGCTCAAAGCCTTCTCTTCTCATAGTTTCAATCAAGACAGAAAGATGGAGTTCGCCACGGCCTGTGACAATGAAAGCCTCACTAGTAGCATTGATTTCAAAACGCATGGAGACATCACGCTGGGATTCTTCATAAAGACGATCCTGAATCTTCTGAGCAGTGAGAAGTTTTCCATCATGTCCAGAGAAAGGAGAATCATTAGCGGCAAAGGTCATCTTCATAGTCGGTTCATCAATACGGAGAGGAGGTAAAGCATCGAGATGATCAGCGGGGCAAACAGTTTCACCAACCATAATGTCGGGAAGACCGGCGACACCGCAGATATCTCCGCCATCAACATGATTGGTTTCAATTCTATCTAGTCCGTGGAAAGTAAAGAGCTTAGCAACTTTAAAGCTTTCGACCTTGCCATCAAGACGGATGCAGGAAACGGTAGTGCCTAAATCGATAGAGCCTCTATCAACTCGGCCAATGCCGATTCTGCCAACATACTTGTTGTAATCAAGTAAGGAAGGCTGGAACTGAAGAGGGGCTTTTTCATCGGCCTTAGGAGCCGGAATAGTTTTAATAATAGTGTCGAAAAGGCAATCCATGCCATGAACCTGAGTAGAAATATCAGGTTTCAAGGAAGAAGTCATATTCAAAGCTGAAGTATAAACGACCGGGAACTCTAGCTGATCATCAGTAGCACCTAAATCCATAAAGAGCTCTAAAACTTCATTAAGAGCCTTTTCCGGATCAGAGCCAGGACGATCGACCTTGTTGATGACAACGACAGTCTTTAAATGATAGGAAATAGCCTGCTTCAAGACAAATCTTGTCTGAGGCATCGGTCCATCGAAAGCATCAACCAAAAGGCAGACGCCATCGACCATATTCATAATTCTCTCGACTTCTCCTGAGAAATCGGCATGGCCAGGAGTATCGACAATGTTAATCTTATATCCGTTATAGTTAACACCAGTAGTCTTAGCTAGAATAGTGATGCCTCTTTCATGTTCGAGAGGGTTACTATCCATACAGCAAGTAGCTACCTTCTGATTGTCTCGGAAAGTACCGCTAGTTTTGAGCATAGCATCCACCAAAGTGGTCTTGCCATGATCGACGTGTGCAATAATGGCTACATTTCTAATTTTATCGTTCATATGAGTACCTCCTGATACGCACAGAAAAAATGCAACTTTAAGATTATATAATAAATAATATAGAGATTTATATACTTTTTTTAAAGAAATGGGTTACATCGCCTTAGACAGGTTGTCATAAAGCTCAGTTAGTTCTTTACTTACATCATCCAATTCTTTAGAGACTTCGGCTAGTTTTTGCTGGTCGTTATAGTATTCTGGCAAGTAGCAGAAATCAGATAATTCTTTTTTCTTTTTCTCTGCTTTATCAATTTTATCAAGAATCTTCTCAGGCGATTCTCTTGTCAGCCTAGTTTTCTTCTCTGCCGGAGAAGTTTCAATCTTCTGCTGAATCTTCTCTTCATGCTTTTCTTTGTTCTTTTCTTCAAGAAGAGCTTTTTCATCAGCCATAATCTGATTAAGGCGTTTCTCTTTGAATTCTGAGTAAGGCCCTTCATAGTAGTAGCTGTTGCCATTATAGAAGTAAAGCAACTTGTCGCAGGTCTTATCAACAAAGTCTCGATCATGAGAAACAATGACAAGGGTTCCTTCATAATCATTTAAAGCATCAATGAGCTCAGAAATTGACATCATATCAAGATGGTTAGTTGGTTCATCTAGAAGCAATAAATCATAGTCTTCAAGAGAAAGATGAAGTATTTCAATCCTCATCAGTTCACCGCCAGATAAATCAGAAAGCTTCTTTTCGTTTGCTTCCTGATAAGTAAAGGCATATCTTCCTAACCCGGAATAGATATCCTGATTTGCCATTCTCGGATAGAGGTTTCTAAAGTAATTGAAGAGGGTCTCATCATCCTGATAAGAACGGATGTCCTGTTTTAAGACACCCATAGTTAAATGAAAATATCTTCTGATATCACCGCTAAAGGGTTTGATTTCATTGAGAAGTGTTCTGCCAAAGGTTGTTTTTCCAGAACCGTTAGCCCCCATAACAGCTAGATGATCTCTTCCAAAGAGGGTAAAGGAAATATGATTGACCAAAGGCTTATCAAAGCCAACTGAGACATCATTGAAATCAATCAGTTTCTTTCCTTCACGGATTTCGCCTTTTAAGCCGATGGATAGCTTTCTGGTCTTAACAGCGCTAGGATCAGAAATACTGGCATCATTAAGCCTATTAAGCTTCTTGACTCGGTCTTGAGCACGGGAAGCAAAGCGAGGCTTAGGCATATAGAAAGTAATAAAGCGCTGAAGTTTTTCCTTTTCTTCCTGCTGAGATTTGTAAAGTTCTAAAGCATTCTCATAGTTTTCTTTCTTCTGTCTAGCAAAGTTTTCATAGTTGCAGTTGTAGACAGTAAAGACTTTGTTATCAATATCAATAACTCTATTGGCTAGTCTTTCTACAAAGGCAATATCGTGAGAAACAAAAAGGACGGCGCCTTTATAGGTGGATAGATAATCTTCAAGCCACTCAATAGAGATAATATCAAGATGGTTAGTAGGCTCATCAAGAATCAATAGATCCGGATTAATTAAAAGCAGTTTAGCGAAAGCTACTCGTGTCTTTTCTCCGCCAGAGAAAGTCGCTATTTTTCTTTGATAGTCGGCTTCTGAAAAGGAGAACATATTCAAGATCATAGCAATCTTGTATTTATAGCTGTAGCCATCCTCAGCTTCAAAAGCCGTCTCCTTAGTGGAATACTCATTAAGAAGTTTCTCGTCATTAGAGTTTAAGCTGATTTCATCAGCTAACTCATGAAGCTTGTTTTCGTCATCGATGACTTTCTTAAAGACGGATAAGGCTTCCTCATAGAGAGTATGCTCCGGGTTTTCAATAACATCCTGACTTAAATAGCCGATTGAGCAGGACTTAGAAATGATAACATTGCCGCCTGATTTTTCTTCCTGACCTAGAATGATTTTTAAAAGAGTGGATTTACCAGTTCCGTTAGGACCTAAAATAGCGACTCGATCATGGTCGCGAACAATAAAGGAGAGAGGCTGGAAGAGCTTCTCACCAGAAAATTCCTTATAGACATCTTGGACGGAAAGAATGACTGGCATATTTATTTATTCTTTGGTTATAACAAAGTCTTTCTTTTTAGCATCGTAAGTAATCAGCTCTTCAACAACTTTTGGCTCCGGGATAGCTTCGGAAGAGAAATCAAAGTCATTGAGTATATCACTTGTCATATTCTGCATTCCCGGTCTTTCGGTGTAGAGAGTTAAAAGCAGATCGCCTTTAGCGACATTATCACCTAATTTCTTATTTAGGATAATACCGGCAGCTGGATCAATCACATCATCCTTAGTCTCTCTTCCAGCACCCAATCTCATAGAGGCAATACCTAAAGCCATGGTATTGATAGAAGAAATATAGCCAGACTTTAACGACTTAATCGGAATCATATACATAGCGGTTGGGAACTTGTCAGGATTCTCAACAAAACTGACATCGCCGCCTTGAGCAGCTACGAACTTCTTAAAGACCTCAAAGGCTTTGCCATTATTGATATTTTCAATTAAAGCTTCACGGGCTTTTTCTCGGTCATTGAAGATCTTAGCTTGAAGAAGCATAGTCGAGCCTGATGAAAGACAAAGCTCAGTAAAATCCTTAGGTCCCTTGCCATGAAGAGTATTGATAGCTTCCTTGACTTCAAGGATGTTACCAATAGCTAAGCCTAAAGGCTGATTCATACTAGTGATTTCAGCCCTAACATCACGATTGAAGTGGACACCAATCTCAACCATCAGTTCTGCTAATTTCTCGGCATCTTCCTTGGTATGCATAAAAGCACCACTGCCATATTTGACATCAAGAAGAATACAGTCGCAGCCAGAGGCTAGCTTTTTTGACATAATAGAAGAAGCAATCAAAGGCATTGAATCAACTGTGCCAGTGACATCTCTTAAGGCATAAAGCTTCTTATCGGCAATATCGAGTTTATCGGACTGACCAATAATTGACATACCGACCTCATTAACAGTCTTAATAAAATCCTCAGGCTTTAATTCAATCGACATGCCAGGAATAGATTCTAGCTTATCAAGAGTACCGCCAGTAAAGCCTAAGCCACGTCCGGACATCTTAGCGATTTTGACTCCTAACGAAGCCACCATCGGGCAAAGAGCCATACTAGTTTTATCACCAACACCGCCAGTAGAATGTTTATCGCATTTGACTCCTTTAATAGGAGTTAAATCAAGCATCTCACCAGAATGCATCATGGCTTCTGTCAGATGGAAAGTCTCCATTTTGGTCATACCGTTAAGACGGATGGCCATTAAAAGAGAAGAAACCTGATAGTCAGGAATCAAGTTCTTAGAATAATTTTCAATCCAATAATTGATTTCATCCTGAGTCAGTTCCTGATTAAGCTTTTTCTTCTCAATAATTTCTAACATATCCATAATTCACATACCTCTTATATCTATATGTAAATTATAGCACACAAAAACTCTCTTTCTTACTTACAAATCCGAATAAAAATAAAAGACCGCATGGCTTAGCTATGCGGTCAAGGATTTCAATTAGTCGATGTAGAGAACTACCCAACGATCATTATTGATGCCAGAGAGGTTATCATAGACTCTGATGAAGATAGTATGTTCACCAGTTTTTCCAGAATACTCTAAGACAGAATGCTCATTGATGTAGACATATTCCTGATCATCAGCAGCTTCACCATTAGCGCATAAAGCCTTGTAGGAAGTAAAGAACTGCTGAGCCTTACCAACAAGAGTGTAACCACAGTTAGCCGAATGATGAACAGGAACATCAGCTCCGTTTCCTCTGACAAACTTGATTTCGCTTCCGTTAACAAGCTCAACCTTAAGGAAGTATTCATTAACAGCATAGATTGGAGAAACCTGACTAGCGAACTTAAGCTTCTTGCCATTCATGACAAGATAGAGGTCATTATCAGTAACAACCGGTTTAGCTTCTTCGGGTTCCTTAACAGCAATTACCTTTTTAGGTTCAACTGGGACGAATTTCGGAGCAGTCTTAACAGGTTCAGCAACTTTCTTAGGTTCTTCAACCACTTTCTTCTCTTCAACAACTACCTTCTTTTCTTCAGCTTTTTTAGCTTTCTTAGCTAAAGCAGCTTTAGAAGCCTTCTTGTTGATCTTAGCTTCATCTTCTGGCAAATTATTGATGTTATTAACATGATTCTTTTTCATAAAATAATATTCCCCCTAATAGTTTCCTATATTATTATAGTAAAAGAAGTTAAAATGATTAAGTAAAAACAAAATATGAAAGAAAAAGAAAATAGCGAAAAAAATCAAATCGATGATTTTAGTGCCTTAGTTAAGCCATATTGTAACGAAAAAGAGCAAAAGCTTTTTCAGGACTCACTTTCTAAAAAAGCGTTTACTTCCTTATTATTGAACGAAAAGGTTTTTTCAAAGAAAGAACTTTTAGATACTTACCCTGATCTGAAAGAAGATGAATCAGATTCTTTGCTTTTTAGATATGACAAAGAAGAAGAAAGGTTAGGAAAGTCCTTGCTTCATTTCGGTGGAGCTTTTTATCTTTTAGATCCTTCCAGCGCTGCAATCAGCTACTACTTAGCACCCTTAGTCAAAAAGAATCCTTTGGTTATGGATCTCTGTGCTGCTCCTGGAGGAAAAAGCATCGCCTTTTCTTTTAGAAGACCGGATTCTTTGATTGTTGCAAATGATATTTCCTATTCAAGAGCCGTAGAAATAACTAAGAACACTGACCGTCTTGGTTTGTCTAATATTTTGTCTTTAGCCGTTGACCCTTTAAATCTTAATCTAAATGAAATGTTCGATCTTATCATACTTGATGCCCCCTGCTCAGGAAGCGGAATGGTAAGAAAAGACTGCAAGATGAAAGATGATTGGTCTATAGAAAAAGTCAATCGTCTTCTTCCTATCCAGGAAGGCCTTTTAGAAAAAGCCTATAGCTTAGTTAAAAACGGTGGCTTAATTGCTTACTCGACTTGCTCATTCTCTGTTGATGAAGATGAAAACCAAATTAAAGCATTCCTTAAAAAGCATAAAGATCTTGAAGTAGTTCCTATCAAAGCCTCAAAAGATATCCTCAAGGGTGTCAACAATCTCGGCTACCATTTAATACCAGGTGTCTACCAAGGAGAAGGAATTTACTTTATTTTCTTAAGAAAGACCCTGGGTGGCTGTTATGAAGACAGCGAGATTAAATACCGTACCCTCAGTCCTTTAAAAGGTTATCAAGTCTTTTCTTACCGTAAGAACGAATACTTGGTTCCTAAAATGTATGGAGAATTAAGCAAGCTTCCTTTCATTGCTCCAGGCATCAAAATCCATGATGACAGTCCTCATCCAAAATGTGAATTCGACTATGCCTATAGTAAAGTAAATGCTAGCCTTCCTCTATACGAACTAGATGAAAAAGAAGCTAAAGACTATGCTCTAGGAAATGAAGTCGTTACTCATTCAGCCATCAAAGACGGACTTTTGATACTAACCTATAAAGGCTTAAGATTAGGTTTCGGTAAGAAAGTCGGACTTCGAATCAAAAACTATCTCCCTAAAGGATTAAGAGCAACACTGATATGAAAAAATCCCGGTTTCAAGCCGGGATTTATTTTTTACTGGTGCCAATGACAGGAGTCGGACCTGCGACCTACTGATTACAAATCAGTTGCTCTACCAGCTGAGCTACATTGGCAGTTAGGAATGGTGGGTTTAAGCAGATTCGGACTGCTGACCTCTTCCATGTGAAGGAAGCGCTCTAACCAGCTGAGCTATAAACCCTAAAAATAGGCCCATATATCTTACCATTGACTAATTTGTCTTTCAAGAAATTAAAAACGGTGAATGAAAGCAACTATGATTATACGTAAATTATCTTGAGAAGACCATAAAGAATAGTCAAACTTCTTAAACCTTTTTTAAGAAACAAAAAAAGATCCGGTTACCCGAATCTAATTTTACTTAATGGTGGGTCTTAGTGGGCTCGGACCACCGACCTTGCGCTTATCAAGCGCACGCTCTAACCAACTGAGCTAAAGACCCAACTCAAAGCGTGATTAATCTTAACTCTATAAGTCTTTTATGTCAATGGGAAATGTAAAGAATATCAATTAAAGGATAGAAGTGAAGTATCTTGAATAAGTCAATACAAAATACTAGAATAAATAGTACCTTGGAGGACAAAAATATTATGGCTAAGAAAGTTACTATTAATAAGGAACTCTGTATCGGCTGTGGTGCCTGCACTGGCATCTGCCCCAATGTCTTCGCTATCGGAGATGATGGAAAAGCTGGAGTCATCGGAGAAGCTGACGATGATGCCGCTATCGATGAAGCTGCTGCCGGTTGCCCGGTTGGCGCTATCGAAGCTAAGTAGTTTTCTTCTTTAAAAGAGTTAAGTCAGGGACGTTTGTCCCTGGCTTTTTTAGTTTTATTTAGAAACTATTACTTCTACTTTGATTGTTTTCTTCACTAGATCATCGCAAAGATAGCGATCAAAGAAATCGTCTTTAGATAAATGTAAATCATCAGCTTTAGTATGAGATTCTTTTATTTCTTTTTGGGAGATGACTCGGTAATGAGAATTCGGATACTGGCGTTCTAGATAAGCATCAATAAATAAAGATGGTTCCATCTTTGAGGAGGACTCCTTCTCGGTTTTCTTTCCGTCTAAAGCAATCAAGAATTCATACTGATAAGTAAAAGACTTTGTTTCAGTTAAGAAAGAAGGTTTAGTCTCAGTAGAAGGTTTGCTTTTGCTCTTACTGTCTCTTCTTTGAAGAAGACGTTCTTTCTTTTCTTTAAGCTTAGCCTCACGATTAGCTAACACCAAAAGAGAAGTAAAGGGTGAGACTCTCATAAAATCATCTGCTTTCATAAAGACATTATTGCCTAGCATTCCTGATTTAAGCACTTGATAGATTACTCGATTAAAGATCAATTCATAGACAAAGCAAACTAGTAATCCTTTTACTAAATTAAAAGGAAAGTAAACTGCAAAAATAATACCGGCATAGGTCCCTTTGAACATTTTAAAGAATTCAAAGAATGAAGAATTCAGTTCAGCATTATTAAAAATATCATAGCAAGTCAAAAACTGGGCTCCATAAGTTAAAAAGGTAGGAGTAATAAATAAATAGTTTAAATAGGTCATCAAGGAATCTACAAAAACAATAACAAAAGCATAAGAGAAGATACGATATTTAAATCCTTTAGAAAAAGCCCCAAAGACTTTATCCATGATAAAAAGAGCAAAGCAATATGCTAAAGAAGTAATAAGGGCGGTAATCTGACCAATAGGAATCGGAGAACCAACTGGGCCAAAAGTCAGCATAGTAAGAATAGTCTTAAGAATAGCAACAAAAGCTGAAGCAAAAAAGCCATAGAGAGAATAAGCAACTAGTACAACAGCATCAGAAACTTCAACCTCTAAAAAGCCTAAAGCCCCATAAGGCTGGACTTTTCCAAGCATCATCAAAAGGTAGCCTAAGGTCGATAAAAAGGCAATAATAACTAATCGAAGTATCTGTTCGTGAACAGTAAACCTATTCTTGATCTTTGTCTTCATATAAGCTTGGTTTGACGAAGGTATTATGTTTCTTCTCTTCAATGCACTGCTTCTTCATTTCGGTAATTTCAGTTAAAGGAATCTCTTTAAATTTGCCTTCAGCTAATCTACCTAAATAAATATTGCCAATCCTAACACGGACTAAAGAAATAACAGGATGTCCTAAAGTGGCCATCATTTGACGGATTTCTCTCTTTTTGCCTTCACGGATAGTAATAGAGAGGAAGCAATCATCTTGGTTATCCTCTAAGACCTTAGCCTTAGCCGGTTGAGCCGTATAGCCTTCACGGATGATATATAAGCCTTTTTCAAGTCTTTCAACTTCATCACCGTCAAGCGGGTACTTGCCACGGACTAAGTATTCCTTTTCCGGAGCGGAAGAGGGATGAGTAACTAAGTTAGCGAATTCGCCATCATTAGTCATAATCAGTAAACCGGTGGAATTATGATCAAGTCTACCAACAGGGAAGACTCTGCCATAACTTGGCGGTACTAATTCCATAACTGTCGGTCTTCCTTCAGGATCAGAAACAGTAGAAACATAATCGAGGGGCTTATTAAGCATCAAATAAACCGGTTTTTCGCTGACTTCATCAGTGACTAACTGGCCATCAACTTTAATTTCATCAGTCAAAAGGCACTTAAATCCAGGTTCAGTAATTTTCTTGCCATTGACCATAATCCTGCCATCGGAAAGCAAAGCCTCAGCTTTTCTTCTTGAGCAGAAACCTAATTCAGATAAAATCTTCTGTATTCTTTCTTTTTCCATAAGCAAGTTATTTTAATCCTTTTATCCTCTAGAAGAAAGTTTTTAGCTTCCCAATAAAGAACATATTAATTTAAAATATTAAAAATGCCCGGGCTTCCCCGAGCAAATTAAGCCAATTGGTGGATCAAACAGGACTTGGACCTGTAACCACTCGGTTATGGGCCGAGTGCTCTAACCAATTGAGCTATTGATCCCAATATGGTGGCTGTGAGGAGGGTCGAACTCTTGACGTACCGGGTATGAACCGGTTGCTCTACCAACTGAGCTACACAGCCAAATAGTGCAAGAGAGATATTAAATGAAAGAAAGTAAAAAATCAAGAGATTTAGGATAAAGATATGCTTCTTTTAGCTAGGCTTGCCTTTTAACACCTATTTTTATCAAGGAATCAGCCCCTTCAAAGCAAACCTTCTCAGCAACTTCAGTCACTTGTTCAAGACTCATAGGAATCTCATCTCTTAGCCAGCTTATGAATAAAGACGAAATCCCGGAAGAATAGAAAGTCACATAGGAAGGGGTAACTTCATCAGCGATATGATATCTTTCTTTAAGAACTGAAGAAATAATCCTCTCTAATGATCCTTTAACGATATCTTCCAGCAAATGATAAGAATCTCTTTTAGCGCAAGCTTTTAAAAAATTTATATAAATCATGATTAAGCCATCTAAATCTTCAAAAATATGGTGAATATCGTACCGTTCACCTTTTTGGATATATTTGCTAATCCTAGCATCACCGCTTTGATAGAAATCATCTTGGATTTCTTTCAGGACATCATCCTTGGATTCATAGTGAAGATAGAAAGTCTTTCTTCCCACATTTGCTCTTTTAACAATATCGGTTACTTTGATTTTGTCATAATCTTTTTCAGTAATAAGGCTTAGAAAGGCATTATGAATAGCATTTTTTGTCTTTATGCATCTTCTGTCAGGTGTTTTTGAGTTCATTTTTAACCCTCTTTCTACATATGTGTGTATTAATACACTATTGTAGACGAATTGGACTTGCGCTGTAAAGAACCTAAAAATAAAATAGCTTGTTCAAAAGAGGTTATGATATGGAAAAATACTTAATCTGCATGGATGCTGGCGGTAATATCGACAAGAAATTCCTTAAAGAGAATTCCGTTTGCTTTGTACCGATGGAATATAACATCGGAGATGAATTGAGAATTTGTTCAGGAATCGATCCTGACAGTGATATGAAGAAATTCTATGCTGCCCAAAAAGAAGGCAAGGTTACTAAAACTACCCAAGTCACTCCTTTTGGATATGAGAATTACTTCAAGGGTATCCTTAAAAATGGCTATTCTGTTCTTTATATTTCTTTATCTAGCGGCTTATCTAACACTTATCAGAGTTCTTTATTAGCTAGCAGGAACCTAGAAGAGGAATATCCTAACCAGAAAGTTGATTGCGTTGATTCTTTAGCAGCTACTGGAGGAATCGGTGTCTTAGTCCATCGAGCCATTAGAAACTTAAAGAAAGGCATGTCCTTAAAAGACAATGCTAATGATCTAAGAAAAGCCGCTTCCACTATTCATCATTACTTCATGGTTGAAGACTTGATGTATCTAAAAAGAGGGGGAAGAATCTCTGCCTCTACTGCTATCATTGGACAGGCCTTCAATATTAAGCCGGTTCTTGAAATCAACAAAGAAGGAAAACTAATTACTTTAGCTAAGAAGCATGGAACTAAAGGAGCACTTCTAGATATCTTTGAGCGTTTTGAGAAAACCTATGATCCTAAGAGCAATGATGTTATCTATATCTGCGATGCTGACTGCCAGGACAAAGTCGACTTTGTTAAAAACAAGATCTTAGAAAAGTATCCTCAGGCACAAATCTACACTGATATGCTTTGCCCAGTGATTGGTTCTCATACGGGCCCTGGCATGATTGCCGTCTGCTATATCGGAAGCAAATAGAAACTAAACTAAAAGACAGTCGGCTGTTAAGCCGGCTGTTTTTTGTTTGCTTTTAATATGGAATAAATCTGATAGATAGCTGAACCAACATTCATAATCAGTAAGAGAATAATTCCAATCGGTTTAGAGGTAGCATATTCAGCCCATAGAAGCGGTTCAGTAGCTTCAAGGAAATCTGCAAAATCCAGATAGAAACAGAAAGCCATTACTATCGAAGTAGAAATATTGAGGAAGGAAAAGACAATCTTAGGTGTAACTTCAGAATCGGCAATAGCAAAATAGAAAAGGTTAGCAAAGCTTAAAGCAATATAAATAACCATAAAGAGATAAAGAGGAGAGTCATACATCCTAAAGTCAACTAAAGCAACTAAGGCATCGCCTAAGAAATACAAGGAAGATAAGGCAAAGGGAATCATGACAAACTTCATATAAAGCTTTTTGACTGGTCGAGCCTGATTCAATAACTTGGCATCGGTCTTTTCAAAGCTTAGCTTTTTAGAGAGGGTCATTACTACTAAAGAGACTCCTGCTAAGATGACTACAATATGGAATGCTAAGGTAACAATAGTAATCAATAAGGTGGTTGAACTTCTGAAGAAATAATCTTTATAGAACATCATTGCCTGAATACCGGAATAACTAAAGGCACTAACAATGATGGAGGAAGTTAATAAACCTTTCTTACCAATAGGCTTTGAGAAGAAATTCTGATAAAGCAGATAAACTATCGTCACTGTTAAAGGGGCAATGATTATACTCGGATAAATACGCCCTAGATTAGAAAAGCTATTTGTCAGGACACCAAAGAAGAGGCTTCCGGAGAAATACACTAACAATCCAGCAATAAAACTAACTAAAGCTAATAAGGCAATGGTGATTTTTCTATTCATGGGTGATAACCTTCTTTACATCAGTCATTGAGAATCCGGTGGAATTCAAAGTAATAGTCGTATAGCCAATCTTATCATGATAGATTTCAGCCGTTGACTTCATGCCGTAAGAAAGAACGACATTATTATAAAGAAGAGTAGTGTCATTGATATGATCATGGCCGATAAACATTCCTTCTATTCCACAGGCCTTCATCCTATTGAAGGCATTAGTCTCAGTATAACCAACTGAGCATTTTTCTTCATTGGTTCCAGTTCCTACAACGGAAGTATCACCTTCCTTATAAAGATTGTAGGCAGTCCTAAACTCATAGAGAGGAATATGGAAGAAAGCTAAAGAGGGAACTTTACCATATGCTTCCGTAATATCTTCAACATGTTTGATCTGTTCTTCATGGAAGATATCATAGCCAATAAAGGCACTGTTCTGCCAATAAGAATTAGAATCAAGAATATAAAGCCTATAAACAGTAGTGTTATCTTTTGTCAAATCAATAAAGTAGTTGGTTCTTCCATAGAGAGCATCTTTGTCATAATCAACAAAAACCGCATTCTTAGTGCTAGTCAAAGTACGATTGATATAGTCATCATCATAATTGCCTTGTAAGTCATGATTTCCATAAGTGAAAGCAAAGGGGATATTAAAAGAATCAATAAAATCAATGGTTGAATTTACAATGGTTTTATTAGCATCCATGAAAGTATCGCCTGTAATGACAATCAAGTCAGGGTCGGCATCCTCAATTTCTTCTTTGACATAAGCATTAGAAGCAGTTAAATCGGTAACATTGCTATTATGAATATCAGTTAACTGAAGAATCTTAAACCCTTCTTTATAGGTTAAAGTTTTCCGATAATCAGAAATCGGATGAGAAGTACCGTTACAGCTAGTTAACAATAGAATTAGCGAAAAGCCGGCAAAAAGAAATTTCTTTTTCATGTTCCTTAATTATATTCCTCAAACTTTCACTAAGTAAACGGCTTTAAAGAAAACTATAGAATCAAAGTCTTATCTTCACCTAAAGCATAAAGATTATCGTATTCATATGTAGTACCATTCTCTTCTTTAAGATATCCGGATAAGGTTCCAAAAGCAATGTAATAATCCGTTCTTGCCACTAAGAAATTGTCTCTGGTTTTATTGATACCAAGAATATTAAAGCGAAGATTAACCATATCATGCTCATCCTTAATAATCCACTGAGTTGGAGTTTCATCGGAATTGATGAAGTCTTTGCATCTAGCAGTATGAGTAAACTTAATTGGTGGAAGAAAACTAGAAGAATTGTCTTTCCAAATTAAATTTTCATTATAACTATCAGCATCAATAGATTGATTATGGGTAAGATTAAAAGCCTGATACTTACCTTCCTCGCCTTTACCTAGACAAGTCAGCCAATCATAATGAGACTTTCTAGGATAGTAAGCACGATGATCATCGATAACAGCTGTTGCCGAATCTTTCAAATCATAGGTCTTACCATTAATAGTCAGTTTTCCTTTAGCCTTAAACAATTGCTTTTCAGTAGCAAGAGGACGATTGACATCAAGAGGAATGCAAACAATAGAAGGCTTAGATACAGTATTAAGTTTTAAATGATATTCAATGCTACCAACCTTTTTATTGGTGTGTATATTGTCAACCTGAACAAAGCCATCGCCAAAATCATTCAGGAAAGAGAATTTTAAATCAGGAACATTGATTGAAGTCTCCTTGCCATCCAAAAGATTATCAGCAAACTTTACCTGATTGGATCTTACAACCGTTCTAAAAGAATAGACTTTATTAGTCTTCTTTTCAAAGAAGACATTAAAGCCCATACCAAAGAAGCCTAAGTTCACCACTGCTGAAAGCAGCATTCCTTCATCAAATTCAACCGTCAAGGCTTCCCATAAGGATAGCTTCTTCTTTTTAAATAGATTTCCCCATTTGGTTGGACGGGCGCAATCCAAAATATTCAAATTAGAAAATTCATTATTAAAAGTACCAAAATGGGCTTTCCCTTTTTCCACTAAGGCTTTAGGTGTTGGCTGATTCCTTCGCTTCTCTGAAATGAATTTTCGGTAGTCGAGCATAATTCCAGTAATTCCTTGGACTCTATTATAATGGTTTTATAGTAAAAAAAGAACAGATAGGGCATATTTTGCCTTAACTACCCTATTTTTTGATAATGCTGGTTGGAATTATGATTTTACCTTAAAGCAAAGTATTCTTTTCTTATTAAAAGATAGATTTATATCTAGTAATATTTAATTATGCTAGACAAATGAGTACAAGGTATCTATAATTCTTACAACATTACGAGGTGCAACGATATGATAAAAGCGATTTTCTCAGATATTGATCAGACTCTCTATTCCCATCAAAGCAATACCGTTCCTCTTTCAGCTTGCAATGCAGTTAAAGACATCCAGTCCAAAGGAATAAAATTCTTTCTTTGCTCTGGAAGAAACGCTTATCTAATTAGAAAGTCAGGAGTCTATAACTACGTCAAGCCTGACGGCATTGTCACTATGAATGGTGCTCAAGCCATCATCGGAAATGAATCTATCTATCTTCATCCAATACCAGCTGATGTCGTTGATGCCTTAATTAAGTTTGCTAAAAGATTAAGATTTGGCCTAACTCTTATTGAAGAAAAAGAAGGCCATATCAATATGATTGATGAAAGAGTCATCTCCGCTCATGAGAAATATGGAACAAGATTTCCTCAGCCTAGGACTTTCCCTGATCACTATGATCGAATTGTCTATCAGGCTATTGCTTATTGTGATGCCTTTGATGAATCTTTGTTTCTTCCTCATTTAAGAGACTGCAAAACTGCTAGATGGGATGAATATGCTGTTTATATTATGCCTAAAGACTGCGATAAATCTAAAGGCGCTGAAGCCGTAATGAAGCATTATGGCTGGAGCATGGACGAAGCTTTATGCATCGGTGATGATGCTAACGATATTGAAATGATTGAGCATGCCGGAATCGGCATTGCTATGGGCAATGCTGATCAGGATGTTAAGAATAAAGCTAAGTTTGTAACTGATTCAGTTGATAACGATGGCTTTGCTAAAGCTATGCTAAAATATAAATTAATCGACAGTATAAAGAAGTAAAGAAGTTAAGAGTCAGAGCAAAAGAGGAAAAATTATGAAAGCAAAAAAAGAAAAGAAGCCTTTAAAAGAACGCTTTAAGCAGTTTCAAGAAGAATCAAAGGCGGAAATCAAAAGATCAAAAGCTTCTTTTGTAGTATTCTTAATTCTAGGTTTATCAGTCATTGCTTTACTGATTTGGAGCTTAATAACCAAGAACTATGAAAACAGCGCTTCTTGTGTTTTAGTCTTAATTCTTTTTACAGTGCCTAGTTTTGTAGAAAGACACCTACATATTGATATTCCGATTCCTTTTGAAATCATCATTTTAGTCTTTATCTATGCTGCCCAGATCTTAGGTGAAATGAATTCTTTCTATATTAAGTTTCCTTGGTGGGATACGATGCTTCATACCATCAATGGTTTTCTTTTTGCTGCCGTTGGCTTTGCCCTTTGCGACATTTTCAACCAGAATGACACCATCAAGTTTAAATTATCGCCTTTGTTTTTGTCAGTGGTAGCTTTTTGCTTCTCAATGACTATCGGTGTCTTATGGGAATTCTTTGAGTTTGGAATGGATAAGTTATTCCTCTTTGATATGCAAAAAGACACCTTAGTTACTCAATTCTCTTCCGTCTATTTTGATACCACTAACTCTAACGTCATGGTCAAAGTAGTAAATATTGGTAAAACAGTCATTTATGATACAACTGGTAATGTCTTGCAGGTAATAAGCGGTGGCTATTTAGATATCGGCATTACTGATACCATGCAAGATCTTTTCGTAAACTTAATCGGAGCTATTGTTTTCTCAATATTTGGTTTCTTATATGTAAAAAGCCATGGAAAGAACAAACTGGCTTCCCACTTTATTCCTACTCTAAAAACAGCAGAAGAGACTATTCCAAACGTAAAAACTGATGATTCAAAAGCTTCTATTCCTGCTTCAGAAAAAGAAATAGCCATTCAAGATAAAAAAGAAGACGCAGTTAAAAAATAGTCCTTTAGGCTGAGATAGAAACTGTATTAGTACAAGAAAACCTTCTTATCATTTATAATATTATAAGGAGAAGGAGAAAAAGGATATATGTACGAAGCTAAAATGAAACTCACAGCTAACCAGCAAGACATCATGAATGGCAAAGAGGGTGAAACCAAAGCCAAGATGATGGAATGCCTAGTTCGTTATGGTGATATCTTTAACGCTGACCGTTTAGTTCCACTAACCCACAAGGAAGGACATCTAGTAACCTCATTCGGTATTAAGATGCTCACTCCTATCTATCCGATGATGGATCAGTTGATTAAGGCTGGACTAAAAGCTGAAGAAGGTTTTACCGCTGACCCACGTCCGATGGACTTCAAGAACGTCAAAGCCTCTCCTTTAGAAAAGCTAGTCTTTAAGAAATTCATGTATTCCGAACAGGAAAGATATGAAGAGCAACTAAGAAAAGTCGGTTTAGTCAATAAGGATGCCTTTTCCTGCACCTGCTATTTAAAAGAAGTCGGAAACACTCCCAAGAAAGGCGAGGTCCTTAGCTGGGCTGAATCAAGTGCCGTAGTCTTTGCTAACTCTGTTTTAGGTGCAAGATGCAATCGAAACTCCGGTATTATTGAACTATTCGGAACCATTTTAGGCTATGCCCCTGATTTTGGCTTCTTGACTGATGAAGGAAGAAAAGCTAAATGGAAAGTCATCGTTAAGACCACTAAGCTTCCTGAAGCTCAAATCTTAGGTAGTGCTATCGGTATGAAAGTCCTTCAGGATGTCCCTTATGTCATCGGTTTAGATAAATGGCTAAAGGACCTTCCTGATGAAGACACGATTTCCTATCTTAAAGACTTTGGAGCAGCCACAGCTTCAAATGGTGCTGTTGGTCTTTACCACATTGATAAAATCACTCCTGAAGCTAAGGAAGAAAAAGAAAATCTTATCAATTCAGATGCCAAAGAATACATCATTGATGATGCCGAAATTGAAAGAGTCTATAAGTCCTATCCGATTATGTGGAAGAATCCAAGAAAGAAAGCCTATCAATGCTTTATCGGCTGCCCTCATCTTACCTTTAAGCAAGTAAATGATTGGACCGATAACATCGTCAAATCATTAAAAGAATCCGGAAAGAAGAAACTGGTCATTAGAACCGTCCTAACCACTTCTCCTCAAGTAGCGGAAGAATTCAAAAAGACTCCTAAATATCAGCAGCTTATTGCAACCGGTGCCCACTTATCTTCCATCTGTCCTTTAATGTACGCTGATAACCCACTTTGTGGAGCAAGAAGACTAATGACCAACTCTAACAAACTGAGAACTTATACTTTCTCTCGTTACTATAAAGACGCTGATGTCTTGAAGCTGATCACTGGCAAGGAGGATTTCTAACATGAAAGAATTCAAGGGTCATGTTATCTATTCTGGTACCTACAAAGGAAAAGCAGTTGTTACTCATCAGGGATTCAATACTTTAGCTTCCTTCCAAAAGAGTCTAATGTTCAAATCATCGAAGAAAGCTATTGTCTCTGATCAGAACAATCCTGATCTCTTCAAGAAAGATATCACTGGTGTCGCTTTATGCCTTCCGATGACTATCGGATCAACAACCGGAGGCATGGTTATTGAAACCGCCTCAGTAAGAAACCTGGGTCCAAAGGCCTGGCTTTTCTCAGAACCGATAGATTCATTAGCCGCCTCAGGAATTGTCTTATCAAGAACCTGGGATAACGTTCCTATCATTGCCATCGATAAATTAGGACCTGATTTCCTCAATGCCGTTAAAACAGGCGATGAGATTGAAGTCAAAGAAGATGGAACTGTAATCGTCTATTAATCAAAAAGAAAAAAAGAAAGACCCGGTTGATTCCGGGTCCTTTTTTTAGATCTTCATTGCGACTTGATATGCTCTCCAGATAACCGTTCTCAGGTTACCGACTTTAAGGCAGTCGCCGACCAAATAAGAATGTTTCTGATCTTTAGTGAGCGGAGTTGAATAATAACCAGTTGCAGTAATGACACTATCGGCAGGAATATTGATAGCTTTACCATTCTTATCAGTAACCACAACACCTTTGTCAGTGACTTCTTTAAGCTTGGTCTCAAGATAGATTGGAGTCTTATGGTATTGGAAGTATTCTCTTAAATAGGTTGAGTTAGCCATGCAGACACCCTTTTGCTTAACTAAATCATCAGTCATTTCAACAATGGTAGGTTCTTTGCCGTCAAGGATGAGCTCATAAGCCACTTCACAGCCAGTCAATCCGCCACCGACGACAACAACTTTCTGGCCAACAGGTTTGCCAGCTAAGAAATCGCAGGCCTCAATAGTTTTCTCAATTCCTTTGATAGGAAGTTTCTTGGCTTTACTGCCAGTTGCGATAATATAGTCATCGGCTTTGAGTGATGTTAAATCTTTAATCTCGGTATTAAGATGGATTTCAACATTGAGGTCTTTCATTTGCTTAATATACCAAGCTAATAGTTCACGGAGTTTTCCTTTGAAGCTTGCTTTTCCGGCAAGAAGGAAAACACCGCCTAAATGATCGGACTTTTCATAGATGATTGGTTTATGTCCTCTTAAAGCTAACACTCTAGCAGCTTCCATGCCACCTACACCGCCACCAATGATTGCCACCGTCTTGGGCTTCTTTGTCTTCTCAATATAGAAGACCTTGCTCTGCATAGTTTCAGCATTGATTGCACAGCGAGCCATATGAACAACATCTTCCATAGATTGATCGTTGGCAACGCCTTTATAGTGGCACATAGTAAAGCAGCCGTTATGGCAACAGATGCAAGGGCGGATTTCATCAAGCTGATTGTTCATAAGCTTAGTAACCCACTCCGGATCAGCTAAGAACTGTCTAGCTACACCCATGGCATCAATCTTGCCTTCCAAAATAGCCTCAGAAGCAACATCAGGAGACATTCTGCCAGCGCAAACGACTGGGACCCTGACTGACTTCTTGATTTCTTCAACATCCTCAAGATTGCAGTTTTCAGGCATATAGATAGGCGGATGAGGCCAGTACCAAGAATCATAGGTTCCGTTATCGCAGTTAAGCATATCGTAGCCAGCGGAAACTAATAATTTGGCAGCTTTACGACTTTCTTCCATGTCACGTCCGGCTTCCACAAACTTTTCTCCAGGCAAAGCGCCTTCTCTAAAGCCTTTAGTCTTAGAGACAACGGAATATCTTAAAGAAACAGGGTAGTCATTTCCGCAGGACTTTTTAATGGCTTTTACAATCTCAACAGGGAAACGATATCGGTTTTCAAAAGAACCACCATACTGATCAGTTCTCTTGTTGCAGTATTTCAAAGTAAACTGATCAAGCATATAGCCTTCATGAACAGCATGGATTTCAACTCCATCAACGCCGGCTTCCTTGCAAAGAAGAGCGGTCTTAGCAAAAGCATCAATGAATTTCTGAATCTCTTTTACAGTTAAAGCTCTGGAAGGTACTTTATCGGACCAACGGTTAGGGACATCAGAGCAGGTGGCACAGATTTTATCGACATTAAGTATTGGTTTAGCTAAAACATTGATCACTTTATGGGTATGAATGAATTCCATAGCTGAATTAACAGCCATTGATCTACCAAAGCCAGCCGTAATCTGAACGAACATTTTACAGCCTGTCTTATGAAGCTCAGTCATAAACTTCTTGAGCTTCTTAAACATCCCCTTATTCTGGTAGAGCCAGCCACCGCCAATTGGATTTTGAATAGGAGCAATACCAGGGAGAATCAAGCCGGCATTGTTTTTAGCTCTTTCCATAAGGAATTTACTAGCTTCCTTATCAAAATGATTAGGTTCCATCCAGCCAAAAATTGAGGTTCCTCCCATAGAAGTCATAACAATACGGTTTTTGATTTCGCAGTTGCCTATCTTCCAAGGGGTAAATAAAGCTTCATACTTTTGTTCCATAATTTATTCCTGCCTTAGATAAATTATACCATACCGATAATGGAAATTAGTTAGCTAAAAGAAAAAGAACGGCAATAAATCTACCTATCAATTATCCTTTAAAGAAAGGTATACTATAAAATAGCTATTATGGAACTGAGTTTTAATGACTTACTGCCTGCTTCAGTTAAAAAAGCAATGACCATCCTTGAAGGAAAAGGCTTTAAAACCTATCTAGTAGGCGGAGCCATTAGAGATTTAGCAATGAAGAAAGTACCTCATGATTATGATTTAACAACTGAGGCAAACTATGAAGAAATAAACCAGGTCTTTAAAGATCAGGGCTTCTATTCCAAAAACTTTAAACATGATACTGTGAATGTCCATTTCTCTGATATGGATATAGAAGTAACTTCTTTTAGAGGAGATGATCCTACCTCTTTAAAAGATGATTTAGAGAAAAGAGACTTCACTATCAATTCTTTAGCTTATTCCTTAAAAGAAGGACTAATTGATGATTTAGATTCTCTTTCGGATATAAAAGATAAAATCATCAGAGCTTCTTATGGGCCAGATGATGATTTTAAAGATGACCCTTTAAGAATATTAAGAGGTATTAGATTCTCTGGTCAGTTTAATTTCGCTATTGAAAAGAAGACTAATAGTTCTCTTAGAAAATTAGCTCCTCTAATTAAAACAATCTCTCCTGAAAGAATTGGGGAGGAGTTTTTAAAGATTCTTGTTCTTCCTTGCTCTGATAGATTGATTGAAGAATACTTTGATGTCTTTACTTCCTTCATTCCAGAGCTTCAGCCCATGGAAGGCTTTAATCAGCATTCGGCTTATCATGAATATGATGTTTTAGATCATTCATTGATGGTTTTACGTGCTATTAAGGATCGTAATCCGGCTTTATGCTTAGCAGCTCTTTTTCATGATATTGGTAAGCCTCACACCTTTTTCATGAAAAATGGAAGTGGTCATTTTTATGGACATGATGAGTACGGGGCGGAATTAACTAAAACTATTCTGACTAGGCTTAAATATCCTAATAGTCTTATTGAAGAAGTTTGTTCTTTGATTAAGCACCATATGGCACAGATGGGTTCTAAGAAAGCTATCAAAAGATTGATGAACAAGTTAGGAAACAGTACTTTTAAAGAGCTTATTGAATTAAGGGAAGCTGATATCAAAGGCTGCAATGAGAGAAACAAAGGGCCTTTCTTAGCAGTTGAGAAAATAAAAGAGTCTTATCAGGAAATTCTTTCAAACAAGGAATGCTTTTCCTTAAAGTATCTAGCTATAAGCGGTAATGATTTGATAGCTTTAGGTATGAAGCCTAGCAAAGAACTAGGCAACACCTTAAAAGAGCTTCTTAACGAAGTCGAAGAAGATAAGCTTCCTAATGACAAAAACTCATTATTAAAGGCAGTCAATAATTTAAAGAAGCCCTAATAAAGACTTAATTAGTCTTTCCGTCTTGCTATTTTCATCCTCAAAAATATGTTTCTATATGATAAAATCATAATTCGATTATTAGCAAAAGAAATTAAATAAAATTGTTTTTCTCTTGCTACTAATAATATGAAGAAAGAGAAAAAAGCCATGAAAAATCTTTGGTCTATTACTAGTTTCAGTTCTATTTTTAGGTAGCTGTCAAACAAAGCAAAGCTCCAGTTCTCCTATAGTTCCTACTTCTTCAACCATGGTTAGCAGTTCCTCTGAATTAAAACATGTTCTTGATAAAGACTTAGCTATTCTTTACACCAATGACACTCATTGTGCTTTAGGAGATAAGGATAATCTAGGTTATGCTAACCTTTCTCAATACCGGAAAGACTTATTAACTGAAGACAAATACGTTACCTTAGTTGACTGCGGTGATGCTATTCAAGGAGATTCCATAGGAACTCTTTCAAATGGTGATTATATACATAGCATCATGGAAAATGTCGGTTATGATATTGCTATCCCTGGAAATCATGAATTCGATTATGGAATGACTAATTTCCTCTCTTTAGCTAACAATTCTTCTTTTAAGTATGTCAGCTGTAATTTCACTGACTTATTAACTAATTCTTTAGTTTTTAAGCCTTATACAATTAAGCAATACGGAACCATTAAAATAGCTTATTTAGGAATTACTACCCCTAAAACCATAACCGCTTCAACACCGACTTATTTTCAAGACGATAAAGGAAACTTTATCTATGGCTTCGATCAAGGAGATGGCAGCCAATTATATGCTGCCGTTCAAAAATATGTTGATGAGGCTAGAAGCGAAGGAGCTGATTATGTCATTGGCTTAAGTCATTTAGGAACAACTTCCGACTGTTCACCTTATGAAAGCACAGAAGTAATTAAAAATTCGACTGGCATAGATGTCATGCTAGATGGCCACTCACATAGCGTTATCGAATGCGATAGAGTGAAAAACAAAAATGGTGATCGCGTGCTTCTATCTTCCACTGGAACTAAGTTCCAGTCATTTGGAATGCTTTATATGAATAAAGAAGGTAGCTTCTCGACTGGTCTAATTAAAGAATATTATGGATACGATACTACCATTGGAAGCTACATTGATTCCATCAATTCCTTACTGGATGAGAAGCTAAAAGAAAAAGTCGGAACATCAGCCTATGATTTAACTATTCTTAATCCTGATACTGGAAAGAGGCAAGTAAGAAACGGTGAAACTAATTTAGGTGACTTCTCTGCTGATGCCTTTAGAGTTGCCGGTGATTCTGATATTGCCATCGTTAATGCCGGAGGTATTAGAGACAACATTAAGGCTGGGGATATCACATATGGGGGTATCATCAAGGTCATGCCCTTTAACAACATGCTTGCTAAAGTAGAAGCCAATGGTCAAAAGATCCTTGATGCCTTAGAGCTGAGTGTTTATAATTCCCCTTCTGAGTTTGGTGGCTTCCTCCAAGTTTCTGGCCTGAGTTTTGAATATGATCTCAGTGTTCCTACTCCGGTAGTCTTGGATAAAAACGATATTCTTTCTTCCATATCAGGAGAAAGAAGAGTAAAGAAAGTCCTCATAAATGGAGTAGCTATTGATGCCAGTAAAAAATATACTGTCTGTAGTACCAACTATATTCTTAAAAACAGCGGCAACGGCTACAATATGTTTAAGGACTGTCCCTTCCTTATGGATGAGAATCAATTAGATAACCAAGCTTTGATCAACTATATTAAGACCACTCTTTCAGGAACAATCCCAGAAACTTATAGTAATCCCTTAGGAAGCAACAGAATTAAAGCTCTTAATGCCTAAAGCCTATATACTTCAATACTAAATAGAAGGAGAAATATATGTTACGAAGGATTCCTTTAGAGAAAGTCGAAAACTTTAGAGATGTCGGTGGCTACTTTGCAAGTTATGGGGAGACTTCTTTTGGCATCGTTTACCGAAGTGGTTCTCTTTCTGATGCTACTGAAAAAGATATCGATAAGTTAGCCTCCTTAAAGATTAAGACTATCATTGATTTAAGAAATGATTCCGACAAAGAAAAAAGACCTGATAAGACCATTGGCGATAAGCGTTTCATCAATATACCTTTATCAGTTAATGGCAACGGTAGAGTCCCTTTAAACCGTTGGGATATGATCAACAGCTACATTGAAATGCTTGAGGAGCCAAAGCAGGCTAAAGAAGTCTTTAACACTCTTCTTACCTGTAAGAAGCCTTGTGTCCTCCATTGCTCAGCCGGAAAGGATAGGACTGGTTGCTTTATAGCCATTCTTCTTCTTGCTAACGGTGTTCCTTTCCATGATGTCAATGCTGACTATATGCTCTCTTTTGCTTATTTAACTAGACTTCAAAGACAGACTAAAAAGAAGTATCCTGATTTCCCTAAAGCGGTTATGCAGCCTGATCCTCTTTTCTTATCTAAGGTGATGAAGAAATTCAATAAGAGATGGGGTAAAGTTGACGACTATTTTAGGTTTTTAGGTTTCAATGATAAAGAGATAAAAGCTTTATCTCAGCTTTTAAAAAGTGACTAAGAAACCAGTTTTCTTTAAGCTCCGGAGATCTTTTTCATATTTCATCTTCCAAAGGATTCTTATCGGCAACTCTAATTTATAATTCATCTTGTATCCACCACAATTTTCAGGTCAAGAATTGACTTAAAGTAAAAAGAAATAAAGAAAAAAGCGGGCTTTTAACCCGCTTATTTTTATTTGGCTTTTTTCAAGCGACTATAGAAGTCTCTTGCGTCAAGTCTTATACCACTGCACCAATTGAGGAATAGCAATGCTATCACTTTGATGCGACCACCATTTAATTTGGTGGAGCTATCAATTCACTAGACGCAACAATCTCTTCTTGATGCATTCTATTCGTCCTGGTGCGGAAATTGTAGGTAATGACGGCGTTTTTCGTGTCTTCATCTATCACGACTGAGTTGACGAAATAATCCACGATTCTCTTTTTGTCCATCGGAGTTTTGATTTCCATGCTCCTGAATTGATTGAGAAACCACTTGATTTGGTCTTTGCTCAGGACAGGATTTTTCATCTTCTCTTCTTCGAGGCTTCTTTCGAGCCTTAATTTGTCATTTTTCAGTTCGTCATAGCGCGCTTTGAAGTCGTTAGAATCCATTCCGTTCTCAATAGCCTGCATGATATTCGCCATTCTCTTCTGAACCGAAACTACGTTCATTTCGATTTCCTTAATCATCGGATTTCCCTTCAGTTCGTGTTCATAGACTGAATCGACTAAATCATCAAACACAAACTGATCTTTGAGCCATTCCATGGTTGAATCCACTACGAAGTCCTCTATCCACTTCTTTGGTATGACTTTCATCTTGCAGAGCTTCTTTTTTGCTCTCTTGCATTTGTAGTACTGATAAGTCTTGTTTCTGCTATTAGATGACTCACCGACCATTTTGCTACCACAGGCGGAGCAGAAGAGCTTGTCAGTCAGGATATAGCCTTTATTGTCGCCTGAACGATAGATTTGATTATGGTTAGCGTTTCTCTCAAGTTTGTCCTGAACAATCTCATAGGTCTTTTCATCTATAAGGGCTGGATAGCAATTCTTGTTAGTGGTTCCACCCCAGGTGTATTCGCCTAAATAAAGCCTGTTCTTCAGTATGTTGCTGATAGTTCCATGAGATAAAGGCTTTCCGTCTCTCTTTCTCACGCCTTTGTTCTCCAGCATTATCTTAAGTTCGTTGCATGAGAAATCAGTCGTAGCGTATTGATGAAATATCTCTCTTACCGCTTCCGCTTTCTCTTCATCTACAAGCAGTTTTCCGTCCTTAAGAATATAGCCAAAGGCAGCCCTGCCACCATTGAATTTGCCGTTGATGACATTGTCCTTCTCTCCACGCTTAATCTTCACTGCCAGTTCGGCTGAATAATACTCATTGTAGGAGTCTCTCATTCCCTCAATGAGGATATTCTCCGGTCCGTCTAAGTTTACTTCTGTAGCCGAAAGAAACGCTACCTTGTTCCTTTTTAGGATATCTCGGTAGTCCATGGCTTGCCTTCTGTTTCTAGAGAACCTGTCAGACTTCCATACGATGACGGCATCAAAAGCATTCGAGTAGGAATCGTTAATCATCTTTTGGAATGACGGCCTGTCATCACTCCTGGCTGACAAAGCCCTGTCGACATAAGTGTCGATGATTTCAATGCCTCTGGAATAGGCAAAAGAACGGCAGTCTCTCAATTGCCCTTCGATAGACTCTTCCCTTTGGTTGTCGGAAGAATAACGAGCATAAATAACCCCACGCATAAGCAAAGCCTCCTTTAACAGTTTGCCAGAAGCTTTGTTTTCTTACGTGCTTCTTATGCGTAAGCAATTAGGGTTTTCCTATCAATTAAGAATAGTCTACTACTTTAGAAACAGATTATTTCACCTCATAGGCTTTTGCTAATCCAGCAAATGAAGATGATCTTGAAATTTTATCAGAAGGAATGAACAAGTGTTTCCAAGGCTTATGTCCATTTGCTAAACACCATTCGGTCGCCTTCTCACAATAGGATACGGCTCTTTCTTTTTTAGCAATGACATCCGGGTCAGTCAGCATATCTGTTCCTTTAACTTCAACAAGATAACAGCAATCAGCAGTCTCAATAACAAAGTCTGGCCAATACTTCCTTCCGTGATTATAAGTAATCTTGAACTGCTCGGGAGCTGGTCTAAGCCATTTGAGCACTTCAGGAGAATCTTCACATGCAATAGCTAAATCTTTTTCTGGATTACTATCGAATTTGTTGTAATTTAGGATTGACTTTTTCCCGCCCTTGAATATCAAAGATTTTATCTTAGAGACATCTATTTCATCACGCAGTTCTTTGACATTGGAATAGTTATCAGCAAAAGAAAAGACAGGTTTGACAATATCCATTGAGACGCTCTTAACGCACTCAATCAGTCCTTTTGATTTGCACTTATAATGCTTCATCATCTGTTTGAATATAGCATCAGAAATATCATGCTTATTGGCATAGATAATGTTATGGATGTCATCATCGCTGTACTTTTCTTTCAAATGACAGATGAACTGACCAATGAGTTTTGCTAGTAGAGCCGAGTCTCTTTCGTAGTCAACGGTTGATTTGGATCTAAGCATAGCAACAAGTGTTTTTACTGGATTCGTTGTGAAACTCAAATCATAGGTCTTCATAATAACCGTGTCTTCTGGATGAAGCATATTGGCCCTAAGAACATCCTGTGAAACAGGGGTGTAATTCATATTTGACACATCGAGGTCGAAATCTTCGAAAAAGTTAACCTCTTCGCCATCATTCTCGGTTTCGATTATAGGAAAAGCAATGGTATAGTTTTCAAGAGCTTTTTCTTGTCTATCTATCTCATATCCACAAAATCTAGCAATTAAAATGGCATCTAGATCATTTTCTTTTTGGACCTGAGCCAAGTCTTTATCGTTAGAAATCTTATCGTTCAGTGCTTGTGCAATCTCTTCCTTGGTTTGGTTTTTGCTATTAGGATTTGTTAAGCAATCATTAGTGTATTTCTGGATTGCATCAAGAATCCCGCTGTATTTATCCGTATCATGAAATTCCGGATTTGCTTCAAAGAAATCTTCATGCTTATCATCGCCAAAGTCCAACTTAGTCTGCACTTCTTCAGGATGTGTGCTTTCGACATCTTCAATACTGATGATGTTCTCTTTTCTGAAGATACTATCCCCACGCCGAGCATCCTCAATCACTCTTTGGAAATTATCATGTGCAGTAAGAGTAACCGAATCAACATCCTTGTTCCCGGTCCTTACTCCATAAGGAAGCCTTAGACCTCTTCCTATTGTCTGTTCAATAAGAGTCCTGCTTTGAGCGGCTCTCAATGGAACAATCGTGTATAGGTTGTTTACATCCCAGCCTTCCTTGAGCATATTCACGTGGACGACTATTTCGACAGGATTCTCTGAGCTTTCAACTCCAAGAAGAAGACTGATGTTTTCATCTTTTTCTTCCCCTGATTTACCGCTGTCTATTTCGATTACCTTATCTTTGTAATATCCGCCTTTGAAGGAATCGGATTTAATATAATCTAGAACCTTAGCGGCATGTTCGATATTGGTGCAGACAACCAACATGAAAGGCTTAACTAATCTAACTCGATTATTCAAAGCATAGGCTTTTAACTCTCCACGTATGTGTTCATGCCAAGTTATGCCATCTTCCAGCATCATCTTATCCATCTCATCATCAGTCCAGTTTCTCTTCTCAAGATCTTTTCTGGTCAAAGCAAAAGGAGTTCTTGTATATCCGTCACGGATTGATTTCGCAAGCGGATAATCTATTACAACATTACGAAAAGGAACAGTCTTTTTTCCGTTGATAACTTGAGGTGTTGCAGTCAGTTCCAATCCAAGCAAAGGATTAAGACTATCAAGAGCATCACCTGTGGAATTGTCACGGTAATGATGAGCCTCATCCATGATTACAACCAAGTCTTTCTTCTGTCGGAGGAAATCCATAAAAGACTCCCCGAGCCTCTCATTAGGGGAATTTATCTTTCTTTTGTCATCAGTACTATTAAACTTCTGGGCATTGAAAATATAGATATTGATTGGCCCTAAAAGTGCAGCTTCCTGTTTATCACGGTAGTCCTCTCCGGTGATAATATTGGGCGGATAATTAAAGCATCCGACTCCTTTGAAGACATACTTTGGGCTGCTTTCATTCGATAAGTCATTAGTAAGCTTGTTATAAATCGTTAAAGAGGGTGCGACTACAAAGAAGTTTTTAATGCCATAGTTCGTGTAAAGATAAGTGATGAATACGCCCATCAGTCTCGTCTTTCCAACACCAGTAGCCAAAGCAAACGTAAAAGAAGGGAACTTTCTATCAAAAGCTGTAAAAGTGGGATAAACATCATGGATGTCAGAGGCTATCTGAGAAAAGTCTCCACCTTTTTGAAGACCAACCATAGACAAAATACTATCTAATATTCGCAAGCTCTGAGTCTGAGGCTTTCTCAAACTCATTACGCCACTAATATAATCTATGGTGTATTCAGGAAAATCATTATTTCTCATTGTCTTCGTCCTCATCTTCATCCTCATATGTTGGAGGATTGATTATATTAAGGCTGTAGTCATCCTTACCGAACTCGCATTTCCCGAGAAGCATCTCAGGTATCTTCTTAATCACTATATTCTTATAAAGCCTTGAGCATTCTTCATCAAAAGTCTTACATGCAATTATCAGAAACTCATCTTTTGTCATATCGTTTGCTATCTTATCGAGCAAAGGCGAATCAATATGCATAGTTGTGACAAAGAGGTAGGAATTCTCACTTGCCTTAGACTGTTTCCAAAAATGCTCCTTATCAGGAGAATAAGTAAAGCCTTCATGCAAGGCTACTGCACTTGCCAGCATATCAGCGTTGTATTTCTTGTTAATGATTGGCTCTCCAAAAGCATCATTTACAACAAGGGTTGGAGCCAATTCATAAAATTTATATCCGCCACCGCCTTCATAACCAGTAGATTTCGTGATGCCGCCTTTATCCTTACCAGAAATGACCATATCCAAGCGAGGCTTATCGTGCGTATATACCACATTAGTCATTTCAATTCCAATCCAGCGTCTATTCATTTTTTGAGCAACCGCAGCCGTGGTTCCTGATCCTAAAAATGAATCTAAAACAATATCTCCCTCTTTTGTAGCAAGCTGCAATATTCTTTCTAAAAGTCTTTCTGGTTTTGGTGTTGAAAAAACAAGATTTGGGTTGAATCGTTTTACTTCCTTTTTGGCTTCTTGATTATCACCAACTTCATCCCTTGACCAAATAGTAAGTGGTACAAATCCTTGCTGAACTTCTGTTAAAAATCTTTTATACCTAGGAACGTTGTCCCCTTTTTCTCCAAAATAAATATGATTGTCTTGAATTAAAGCGAAAAATCTTTCTTTTGAAAATCTCCAACTTGTTCCTGGAGGTGGCATAAGTTTTCTTCCACTTGGAGTTGTTATTTCGTAAATATCTTTATCATTTGGTGTTTTAGCATGACAAGGTCCTGATGCCCAAGGTCCTCTAGGGTCATTATCTGGATTTGAATATCCTTTTTCGCTTCCTTCTGGTCTAGGAAGATGATTTATTTTCCATAATGCTTTGTTTTTCGCATATACCAAAATGTAATCATGATTATCAGAAAACCAGGTTGCATCATTGCTTCTAGTGCCCTTCTTTTGCCATATCACAGATGTAACAAAATTTTGGCGACCGAAAATTTCATCACAAAGGACCTTAAGATAATCACGTTCATCATCATCAATACTAATCCATAGCGTGCCTTTCTCAGGGTCAAGAAGCCTATACAGGCTCTCTATTCTTGGCTTTATTAAAGAAAGCCAAATACTATGCTCTAAATTATCATCATAGGTAGAAAAAGCCGTTCCAGTATTGTATGGTGGATCAATATACTCACATACAATTTTTCCTGTAAATTTTTCTTCAAGAGACTTTAATGCTAATAAGTTATCACCATGAATCAGCATGTTATTAAAGGTTACTTTAGAATCAATTAAAGAAATCTCAGGCTCAACAGAAAAACTTTTTGATTTGTCTTCAAGTAAAATCCTAGGTTCTAAAACCGGTTCTTTGTCTTTACCATACCATGTTAATTCAAGCTTGTTATTTTGCATATTCACTCCTCAATCCCATTTTTGATACAAAGTTTTCTAATTTGACGCTTAGCCTTCATTGTTGGTTCGCATTTTGCGTTTTCCCAGCGGTTTACGCTTGCAAATGAAACACCTATCTCTTTTGCAAACTCTTCTTGTGTGAGAAGAAGAGTTTCTCTTAGTTTCTTTACAACTTTAGGGTAATCCATGTTTCACTTTGCTTTAATCTTCAAAGAAATCACTATCAAGCTTTTTGATTTTAATGACTTTGCTTTCTGAAACGCCAACATCGTTGTCGTACATTAAATTAGCTAGATCATCGCCATTAATAAGAACCACTTTACCATCTTTGATTCCTTCAGCGTATTCCTTGCCTTCTTTAGTGAAGTCAGACGTCGTAATAAAGACACCCTTACGTGATGCTTTGCTTTCACGGCCTTGCAACGCTCCAACAAAGTCTCGAACATCATGTCCTGTGACATTGTTGCCTTCTTTATATCGCTTTGCTTGAATGTATATAGTGTCAAGACCGAGCTTATCCTGATTGATAACACCATCTATTCCACCATCGCCAGTTTTTCCGGTATGTATTCCACTATTGGTAGTGCCATTGCCATAGCCAATTGAAACCAAAACATTTATAACAAGATTTTCAAAAGAAGAAGGGTCCATTTGCCTTACTTTTTCTAAAAGGTCTGTACAAACTTGTGCTCTGATTTGCTTTTGTGCATTGCTAATCATTTCCTCTGGCGTCAACTTTGACTCTATTTCATCTTCGCTTATTTTACTATCATGGCTTTTACTCTTTCCATGAGATCTAGCAATGAATTCTTGGTATTTGGGATACGAAAGTAAATCTGCCTCATTTAGGGTTTTGGGATTCTTATTTAGCAGTTCTTTTCCTAAATTTGAGATTAAAAATGATGCTCTCTTTGGCGAATCAACAAGACCTGACTGTTTCAAATATGTTAGGGCCCAGCCACCACGATTGAGATAAACGGGTTCTCCGCCTGAAACTGTCTCGCTTTTTAAAGCCTCATTGAGCCCCATAGTCTTACAAGCATTCTCAATGATTTCTTTTCTAAAGTGGATCTTGCCATCAGCAAGAAAGCGTAATTCGGGCAGCATATATTCGTTCCATTTTGGTTGTTCCATACTTAAATCTCCTTAATTTAAATTTATTATAGCATTCTTATAGCATTATCTGTATCTTTTTCCTTGATTTGTTTCTTGAAATCGTCATGTGGGTTTCCCACTGCCGAGCCTGCGAGGAGATAAGGAGTGCTGCAGAATGCGGCACCCGCTTATCCTGTTACCTTTTTTAGGCAAAATTTTGCATTCTTGGTCATTGAATCTTGCTATGTGGGTCTTGAATTCTGCCACCCAGAATTCGTCTTTTCTTTCAATGCTTTGCTCAGTCAGTTTTCTATGGTCTTGACTGAACGCCTTATGGATCATCGCTGAAAGAACGTCCACATAGACTTCCTTGCTTACCTCATCAATCTCCTTCAATTCATTTTCTTTAACTTCCAAATTATCGCCCTCCTTTACTCCCACACTAAACACCTCTCTCTACTTAAAAGGCTGGAGAAAGACAAAAACTTAACTTTTTCAAAAATCTCCCTCCACTTAAAAGGCTAGAAAAAGGCTAAAAGTTTCCATTGAAAATCCAAATAATTAAAATTCATATAGAAACGCTCACACTCCCCTCACTATAAATGGAACAAATCTCCTGAAATTCGTCCCCTTAAAAGCAAAAGCCTCCTCACTACTAATGGAAACTTTTTTCAATTTGTGGCCCTATTTAATATGGTCGGTGGCAACAAATTTTAGAGAAAGAAAAAGCCACCGGCGAAGGTGGCGGGTTGAGTGGAAATCTCCACTCATTAAAAAAAGAGAGCCTGGGAGACTCTCTTTCTATAATGGCTTACTTGATACTAGGCTTACTCGGCTTAGTAATAGCAAACCTTAACGCAAATCGCCCTTTTGATACGAGTATCAGACGGGTGTGCGTCTGGCGACCATTTGGTGGAGCTGACGAGGATCGAACTCGCGACCTCCTCCATGCCATGGAGGCGCTCTCCCAGTTGAGCTACAGCCCCAACTAACCGCTGAATTGATTAATTCAAGCGGTGTTTATTCTATAATAAGACGAGAAAATAGTCAACTAAATTTTGGGTGTTTCATTAAAGACTTTCGATAAGGTCTTTTCATTGAACTCATCATCCATCTTTCTTTCTTGTCTAATACCTTTATTGGCTTTATCTAATTCTTCCTTGAAAACGCAGGTTAGGACATCAATAGCTAGGTTTTTAATGCCATCATTATTGACGATGATATCTGCATAATTAGAACTAGGCTCGATGATTTCTTCAGACATAGGCTGAACAGTTGTGAAGTACTGTTCAACGATGCTCTCAAAGCTTCTTCCTCTTTCTTCTTTATCCCTAATGATTCTTCTTAGGAATCTTCTTTCACGGCTAGCTTTGATGAAGACTCTTAAGTCTCCAATGTCTCTAAGCTTTTTATCAACTAAAGCCATGATTCCTTCAACAACTACTAACTGTTTAGGAGCAACTGTCTCAGTTTCTTTTCGACGGTTATGGATAGTGAAGTCATAAATAGGTTTTTCTATTGAATGACCATTCTTTAGCTCTAATATTTGCTCTCTCATCAAGGGCCAATCAAAGGCTTTAGGATGATCATAGTTGCCTTTGACTCTTTCTTCCATAGACATATCACTCTGGTCTTTATAGTAGTCATCAATTGTGATGCGAGTCACATTGTCTTCGCCAATATTCTTTATGACGGAGGTAGTTACAAATGTCTTACCTGATGAAGAACCGCCACCGACTAAGATGATTCTTGACATGGTTTGGCCTCGTTTAGTTATTATTATAGTTATTAATTGAGTTTTTCCTAGACAAAGGTTAAAAATGTTTCTTTTAGCACAAAAATGAGTATTTTTGCTTGAAAGGGCTTTCCTTTGAAATTCTTCACAAATATAATGTTAATCAAGAGGAAAAACATATGCATTTTGATGTTGCAATAATCGGTGCCGGCATCACTGGATCTGCTATTGCTTTTGAATTATCTAAATTCAATCTAAGAGTAGCTGTCCTTGAAAAAGAAAATGATGTCAGTATGAAGACTACTAAAGCTAATTCCGGTATCATCCATGCCGGCTATGATCCTAAGCCAGGTACATTAATGGCTAGACTTAATGTCGAAGGTAGTCAGCTTACTCATGACTTATATCCGCTTTTAAATTTCCATTACAAACAGATAGGCTCTCTGGTTATTGGTTCCACTGAAGAAGATCATCGAGTAATCAATGATTTATATGACCGCGGCATCAAAAACGGAGTCAAGGAAATGCGTATCCTTAAAACCGCTGATGAAGTCCATCATCTTGAACCTAACCTTAATCCTGAAATTGATTACGCCTTATACGCGCCTACAGCTGGTATTGCCTCTCCTTGGGAGCTTTGCTTAGCTTTAGCCTATACTGCCAAAGTTAACGGAGTTGATTTCATTCTTGAATGTGGGGTCATTGATATCACTAAGGAAAAAGATATTTTTAAGATTAAGACTACTAAAGGAGAGTATGAAGCTAAATACGTCATCAATTGTGCCGGAACTCATGCCGATGATATTTATCGCCTAGTACTCAAAGACAGAAAGAATGAATCCTTTACGATTGTTCCCTGCAAAGGCGAATATTATCTATTAGATAAAGATCAAGGTTCTTTAGTTAAACAGGTCGTCTTCCAGACTCCCACCAAACTAGGAAAAGGTGTCCTAGTTTCACCTACTGTTCATGGTAACATCATCGTCGGACCTAACGCTGACTTTGCTTCAGCCACTAAGGATGACACTGGTAACTTACAAAGTGGCTTAGATTACGTTAGAGCCAATGCCATTAGGAGTACCACTAAAATTGCTTTTGGAGCAAACATAAGAAACTTCGCTGGTATAAGAGCTACTTTAAAGGATGGAGATGACTTCTTAATTGAAGAATCAAAGATTGTTCCACACTTTATTAACTTTGCTGGTATTAAATCACCTGGCTTATCCTGTGGGCCTGCCTTTGGTAAAGAAGCCGTAAGAATTCTTTCTAAAGCCGGTTTAGACTTAGAAGAAAAGAAGAACTTTAAATATTACCGTCTAGAGACCTTCTTTAATAACATGACTCTTAAAGAAAAAGAAGAAGCCATTAAGAAAGATCCTCTCTATGGTCAGATTATCTGTCGCTGTGAAACAGTGACAGAAGCCGAAATCATCAATGCTATCCATGCTCCAATTCCGGCTACCACAATTGATGGCGTCAAGAAAAGAACTAATGCTGGTATGGGTAGATGCCAAGGCGGATTCTGTGGACCGAAGGTCTTTCAGCTTTTGATGGATGAACTCAATCTTAAATACAATGAAGTCTATCAGGATAGAGATGGCTCAAGTGTCGTTGTTTCTGAGACGAAAGGAAATAAATAACCATGGAAAACAGAGAACTTGTTATCATTGGCGGGGGTCCGGCTGGCTTAGCTGCTGGATACGGAGCCTATAAAGAAGGTGTCAAAGATATTCTCATCATCGAAAGAGATAACCATTTAGGTGGTATTCTCAATCAGTGCATTCATAACGGTTTTGGTCTTCATCGTTTCAACGAAGAACTAACTGGTCCTGAATATGCCTCTAGGTATGAAGAGCTAGTTAAGAATACTAATATTGAAGTCAAGTCTGATACGATGGCAATTGATCTATCAAATGATAAGGTCATCACGGTTGTCTCTTCTAAGAATGGACTTGAGCAGATTAAAGCTAAAGCCATTATCTTAGCCATGGGCTGCCGTGAAAGAAGTAGAGGAGCTATATCAACTCCTGGAGATCGAGTTGCTGGCATCTATACTGCCGGTGCTGCTCAGAAATACTGCAACATTGATGGCTACTTGGTAGGCAAAAGAATAGTAATTCTAGGATCAGGTGATATTGGTCTTATTATGGCTAGACGTATGACTCTTGAAGGAGCCAAAGTCTTAGCTGATGTAGAATTATGTCCATATTCAAATGGTTTAAACCGAAACATTGCTCAATGCCTTAATGATTTTGATATTCCTCTTTATCTTTCTTATACCGTCACCGATATCATTGCTGATGAAGAAAGAAAGCGAGTCAAACAGGTTGTCATCATGAAAGTCGATGACAAGAAGAAACCGATTCCTGGAAGCGAGATTACTTTTGACTGCGATACTCTCTTATTGTCTGTTGGTCTGATTCCTGAAAATGAATTATCCAAGAAAGCCGGTATTGAATTAGATAGAAGAACTAAAGGACCAGTCGTCTACGATAACTTAGAAACTGATGTCGAAGGTATCTTTGCCTGTGGCAATGTCCTTCAGGTCCATGATTTAGTTGATAATGTCTCTATGGAAGGAGAAAGAGCCGGTAAGAATGCTGCTAACTACTTAAAGAATGGTCAGAAAGAGTCTTCCTTAGTGACTATGCTTGCAGGAAATGGCATCGGTTATGTTTGCCCTCAGTTCATTAGAAAAGACTTAGTGGATGACTATGTCGATATCTTCTTTAGAGTCAGAGCCCCTTCTTCAAACTGCAAATTAGTTCTGACAAAGAAAGGAGAGGATTTCCTCTCTGTTCCAAAGATTAAAATTGCCCCTTCCGAAATGCAGTCGATCAGAATCAAGAAAGAACAATTAAGTGATGCTAGTGAGATTACTCTTTCTTTAAAGGAGAATAAGTAAGATGAAAAAAGAAATGGTTTGTATTAACTGTCCTCGAGGCTGCCATCTAGTTGTTGATACGGAAACAATGACAGTTACCGGGAATACCTGTATCAGAGGTAAGAATTACGGTATCAGTGAAGTCACTAACCCCGTAAGAACCGTAACCAGCACTGCTAAAATCTCTGGTGGAGAAATCAATCGAGTCTCCGTTAAGACTGATAAGCCTATTAGCAAGAAGCTTATCTTTGCCTGCATGGATGAAATCAACAAGCTTTCTTTAAAGGCTCCAATCAATATTGGCGACATCTTAATCAAGAATGTTCTTAATACTGGCTCTAATATCATTGCTACAAAAAGCGTAGGTAAGAAAAATGGCTAACGGGGAAACTGTTCCTTTAAGGAAAAGCTATATCATCTCCCTTGATCAAGGAACGACTTCTTCAAGAGCTGTCATTTTTGATAACTTTGGTAATGTCATTCAGGTAGTCCAAAAGGAATTCAAACAGTTCTTCCCCAAGCCTGGCTGGGTTGAACATGACCCGATGGAAATTTATTCTTCTCAGTATTCTGTCATGATTGAAGCTATTGCTCAATGCGGTATTAAGCCTCATCATATCAAAGCTATTGGTATTACTAACCAACGTGAAACAACTATTGTTTGGGATAAATTTACTGGTAAGCCTATTTATAATGCTATCGTCTGGCAATGCCGTAGAACTGCTAAAATTGTCGAACAGGTTAGAAAAGATGGTATGGAGAATTATGTCCGCAATACAACTGGATTAGTCCTCGATGCTTACTTTTCAGCTACTAAGATTAAGTGGATATTAGACAATGTTGAAGGTGCTAGAGAAAAAGCCCAGAAAGGTCAGTTGCTCTTTGGAACAGTTGATACCTGGCTGATGTGGAAACTGACTAATGGCAAAGTCTTTGCTACTGATTACACTAATGCTAGTAGAACTATGCTATTCAACATCAAGACTTTGAAATGGGATAAGAAACTCTGTGACTACTTTGGTATTCCTATGAATATGCTTCCGGAAGTCAGACCCTCCTCTTCAATCTTTGGCTATGTCTCAATCTTTGATACGGAAATTCCAATCGCCGGTGTGGCTGGTGACCAGCAGGCCGCTCTCTTTGGCCATTGCTGTTTAAGAAAAGGCGAAGTAAAGACGACCTATGGAACTGGTTGCTTCCTCTTGATGAATATCGGAAATAAACCTGTTCTTTCAAAAAACGGATTAGTAACTTCTATAGCTGCTTCATCTGACTCCAAGGGACATCCGGACTATATCCTTGAAGGATCAGTGTTTGTCGGCGGTGCCGTAATTCAATGGATCAGAGATGAATTGCGTTTGATTTCAGATGCTTCTGATACTGAATACTTTGCCACTAAAGTCAAAGACAATGGTGGTGTCTACATGGTTCCGGCTTTTACTGGTCTTGGTGCCCCATATTGGGATATGTATGCTCGAGGCACAATCTTTGGTATCACTCGTGGTACTAATAGAAGTCATATCATCAGAGCTGCACTGGAAAGTATCGCCTATCAGGTCACGGATGTCATCAATGCTATGAAAAGCGATACTGGCTTAAAGATCAAATCAACCAAAGTCGATGGCGGTGCTTCTAACAACAACTTTTTGATGCAGTATCAGTCTGATATTGCTAATGTTAAAGCAATTAGAGGCAAAATCAAAGAATCAACGGCTTTAGGTGTTTGCTTCTTAGCAGGCTTAGCTGTCGGTGTCTGGAAATCAACTAAGGAAATTAAAACCTTAGAAGAAAATGATCATACTTTCAGTCCGCAAATGTCTGAGCAAGACCGTCAGTATTACCTGAAGAAATGGCATAAAGCGGTCAAGATGTGTGAAGGTTGGGCTAACGATAACGATAATTAAACAGTATAAAGTGTGCAGTTATGTCTTTAGTCTAGTAGAATATTCTTAAGCTTGATTGCTTAGGAGAAAAAATTGAAAACACTCGTTGCTTTGACTGGTGCTAATGGCGCTTTTGGCAGTGAAATACTGGCCCATCTTTTAAATGACTCTGATCTCAAAATTAGAATTCTTCTGATAGAGGTGGATAAACTAAAGCCTCTAGTTAAATCCATGATTAAAAACAATCCTGATAGGATTGAAGTTCTGTATGGAAACACTAACTCTGAGACTGACTGCCAGAAACTGATTCAAGGCGCTAGATATGTTGTTCATGCTTCTGGCATGATTCCTCCTAAAACTGAGCATAATGAAAAAGGCGCCTATGGCGCTAACTATCTAGGTACCAAAAACATCGTTGATGCTATCAGGACTTCTCCTGATCGAGATAATATTTACTTTGTTAATATCGGATCAGTTGCTGAATACGGAAACCGTAATGAGAAACACCTGTGGGCAAGAGTCGGTGATCCTTTAATATCATCAGATTACGATAATTACTCTTATACCAAAATCTTAGCTGAACGTTATGTCTTAGAGGCTGGTCTTCCCCATTTTGTCTCTTTAAGACAGACAGCTATTGCCCATCGCTATCTTTTCAATAACAATCTTTCTGATGGCTTGCTTTACCAGGCACCCTTAAACGCTCCTTATGAATGGGTAACTGATGGTGACTCAGGTCTTTTGATTGAGCATCTAGTCGAATATGATCTTAATCATCAATTAGATACCGGTTTCTGGAATAGAATCTACAACATTGGCGGAGGGAAAGCTAACCGTCTAACAGGCTATGAGACTATGAACAAAGGCTTTTCTCTTTTAGGAAGAAACCTTAAAGTCTTCATGGATCCTAATTGGTTTGCCACAAGAAACTTCCATGGCGCTTTCTTCTATGATTCCGAGGTCTTAAATTCCTATCTTCACTATCAGACTGAAACAGTCGATGATTACTGGAAGAATATGTCCAAAATCTATTGGTATTTCCATCTTGGTAAATTAGTACCTCCTTCTTGGCTTAAGAAGACTCTCTTTACTAAGCTCACTAAATATGATGATTCCCCTAAATACTGGGTCGATAACCATATTGATGGCAAAGTAAAAGCCTACTATGGCGGATATACTGCCTATGAGTCCATACCAAAAAGCTGGGATTACTATCCCCTTCTCTGTGAGAACAAAGACAGCACCGGTTCCTTTATTGATTATGACAAACTTAAAGATGAAGCATATGCTAAGCCATATCTTTTAGAGCATGGTTTTGATGATACTAAACCTCTTGATCAGCTTGATATCAAAGATATGAAACAGGCTGCCAAATTCCGAGGTGGTTTCTGCCTTTCTGATGATATGGTTAAAGGCGATATGTTTACTAAATTAACCTGGCAATGCCATAAAGGCCATACCTTTAAAGCCACACCATATTCCATTCTCTTCGGAGGATTCTGGTGCCCTGAATGTTTCAATAAGCCTTGGAAGAATGGGAGAATGGCTAAGTATTCACCTTACTTTGCTCAGCTTTATTATGCTGACCACAGCAAAGATGAGGAAGATGATATCTATCCACCTAAAGAAAAGCAATAAAAACTAGTTGTCTTAGATAAGACGTGACTTAAGTATTAAATTAGAGCAGTTTCCAAACCCTATACTGCCATAGAACTCATCATGGCCTTTATCGTTAATTGCAATCAATTGACATAAGAAGGCACCTTTTTCTTTGGCTCTCTTCATAGCTTCAAGAATCAGAGCCTTGCCATAGCCTTTTCTTTGATAATCTTTGGCGATGAGAATCTCATGTAGATCAAAAACTAAGCCATCCTCATACTGTTCAAGATAGCCCATCTCAATTCCGACTAACTTCTTATCCACTAGAATCTTCAAAGAAATAGAATCTTCTTTAGTAATAGCTTCATGGATTCTACGATAGGCATCATCATAGGTCCAATTGGTTTTCTCATTAGTATTAAAGTAATCAGCAAAAAGAATAACAGCTTCCTTCATATTGGATTCATTTAATTCTTCAAAAGAGACATTATTCATTAAAGATCAATCCTTTCAAATTTCTTAGCACAGCTAAAGTAAGTTAAGAAGAAAGACACTACATAAGTTCCTATTCCTCCTAAGAAAATTAGAAGCTGGCAAACTAAAGTATCATTTGCAACCACATCCAACTGGTGAGAAATGCTTTCTAAAGGAGTACCTTGCATTGAAGCAAAGATTTCAGCAAGAATCAAAGGAAGATAACCTAATACTGAAGAAAGAATCATTGGTACCAGCATTCTGAATTTCTGATGATAATGCATATTAAGGAACACAGAGTTAAAGATAGCAAAAGCTAAGAAGACGAAGCCAAAGAAGGCTAAGGTAGGAGGTATTCCAACACCTCCGCCATTAGAGAGAGAGCCTATTTGTTTACCCATAGGTCCATAGCCCATAAAGTAAGTTGAGATACCAGCAACAGCTGCCATAATGATAGAAAGCATCTCAAAAGCTAAAATTGATAGGAATCTGGCTTTGACGATATCTCTCTTCTTAATAGGAAGCAAAGCCGAATAGAAAGTATCATTGTTTTCCCGGCTTCCTTGGAAAAGGAAGATGAAAGACATCATGACATAGATAACAAAAACGGAATTAGGATAGTTAGGAATAAAGATCATTAATCCGAATAAAGCAAACACCCAAACCATCGGGTGAATAGCTAACATGAATTCTTTATATAGAAGGTTCTTCATTGGCATTCTTCCTTTCTAGATAAACCATAATCGTGTCAATATCAGGAACATAGGGCGTATAAGTATCATTTGAAGGATAGTCTTCTTTCTTGAACAAGGCCTCTATATCATTGTGCCTAGAATGATAAGAGATGGCTTTATCTTTGATCTTAGTGAAAGTATCACTTTCTTCTCCTTTAATGAAAAGATAATCATTTTTAAAGTCTTTCAATCCTTTAGAGGCAATAATCTTCCCTTGCTGGATGTAAGTGATAGTGTCAGCACATTTCTCTAAATCAGAAGTGATGTGAGTCGAGAAAAGAATTGAGACTTTTTCTTCATCGACAAGTTTCTCAAATATTTCTAAAAGCTCATCCCTAGAGATAGGATCAAGACCAGAAGTGGGCTCGTCAAGAACTAAAACATTAGCATGATGCGATAAAGCAATGGCTAAACTATACTTAACCTTCATACCAGCTGAGAGTTCTTGTACTCGCTTGTTCTCATCAAGAGAGAATCTCTTCAAAAGCAAAGCATATTTAGTTTCATCCCAATCCTTATAGAATCTCTTAGTTACCTTGGATAAAGTTTTCAGTTTCGTCTTAGGATAATAATCGATTCCTCCTAAAAGGATTGATAGTTTCTGCTTGTTCTCTAATTCATGATCAAGAAAAGGAACACCATTAAAAAGGACTGTTCCGGAATCGGGGTGGACAATATTGAACATGGACTTGATAGTGGTAGTCTTACCGGCTCCATTTCTTCCAACAAATCCCATAATCTCTCCCTGCTTCAAGGAAAAAGAGACATCCTTGAGTTCAAAAGAAGGATATTTCTTATTTAGGTTAGTAACTTCTAAAACATTGCTATTCATTATTTAAAAGTTTTAGTAGCAAGATTAATCAATAAGCCTTCTTTGACTATTGCTATACCTTTCTTAGTATCCGCTAAAACAACCACCCTATCACCAGGGTTGATATCAAACATCTCTCTGATTACTTTAGGAATGACAATCTGGCCTTTACTTCCTACAACTGTAGAAGCCATGGCCTTGTTCTTATGAGTCTTGACTTCCGGTTCCTTAACTGAGTTTTCATCTAGTTCTTCATTCGACATATCTTGTTATCCTTTGTATAACCTTTCATACTTTTCATACTTAATCATACAAAAAGAAGGCCTAGAAAGCAATACCCCACTTTCTAGGCCAAAGGATTAAACTTTCAAATTTTTAGTCAGACCGTTTTCAGGATGGTCCTCTTTTTCGTCTTTCTTTCTAAGAGCTAGTCCAGTTGACCCTAACGCAATTAAGCCAACAAGAGAGACAACAAAGAGATATTTTCCTAAACGATAGGCTTTAGTTCCAGTATATTTGACTTCGAAGGTATAGTTTCCTGCCTCAGCAACTTTAAAGGAAACTAATCCATCGGTAGCAATAGCATCCATAGTTGAAGAAGAATTAGTATCCTGATTAATAAGCTTTACCTGATAACCATCATAATAGAACTGCGGTATTTGAATCAAAGTATTGGCTTCACTGACAGAGGCAGAGAGAGTTACTTCCGGTGTCTTTAAGACAGTAGCCTTAACAGTAGCTTTGCCTTCTAAGCTTCTAGGGCAATAGGTGGAGCTATTGTATTTATCAAGGGTAGTAATAAAGTTAGACTGAGTATCAAGAGCATATCTAACAGATTTATATAAAGAATTAGAATACTTAGAAGTATAAGTTTCATCAGAGAAAACTAAAGGCAGGTATTCATTCATTGCGCCTCCATGTCTGACATTGCTAGTGAATTCTTCATCGACTAAAGAATATTCGTATCCGCCATCTAATTCATATTTGACTCTTTTCTCAATATAGGCCTGATTGAAACTAAAGAAGACAATATTGAGCATTGATAGAGCAGCAACAGCATATTTAGTGCCCTTAAATTTAGTTTGATTAAGATAACTAAAGCAATAGATAATCAAGAAATCAACAAAAAAATTAAATAAAGACCATTCTCTCCAAGCAAACTGACACTGATAGAAGATAGAAGGTACATACTTCCAAACATCAGCTTTAAAGATAAAGACAAGTGAAACAATACTAGAGATAATTAAGAAATAGATATCAGGATTCTTATAAATATGTTCTTTTTTGTCTCCTGCCTTTTCAATTTCTTTATGGTCCTTTAAGATCATCACTAAGATAAAGACTAAGTAATAGACAGCTAATCCTAAGATAACTTCCAATCTTCTATAAATAATAAGCGGCATTAAGAAAAGAACAATTAAGTCAACAATAAAGCGATAGTATTTAGATTTGGGAGCTTTCTGAATAAAGTAGTCAGCTACCATCATTAAGACAGCCGAAAATAAGCCAATCACTCCACCAATAATCAAATAGTTAAGGCTATAAGTCTCAACCCAAGTTCCATTTGAAATCTGACCGCTGATCCACTCATTGTTTAAAAAGCCACTGAAAGAACGACTGCTATTGGTGGAACTAGCCACATGTTCTAAAGTAGTCCAAACCGATCCTGAGTCACAGACAATATAGATTCCAGAATTCTTGGCCTGAAGAGTAGGCATCACATAGAAAAAGACTAAGCCAATAATCAAAACCATGGAGCAGAGAGTAAAGACAACCGTATGCTTTCTTTTGAAGATATGAATGATCTTTATGATATTGCAGAGAAGATAAATAACAGCAAAAATCACCGTTAGCAAGGCCGTGAAGGGATGAGAAAGAACTAATAAGACCACTCCTAAAACAGTATTGACAAAAGGCGAAACATAGAATTTCTCATCATTTAGAATCCGATAAAGCCCATAGAAGAGCATAGGAATGAAAGCCATACCGATAGATTCAGCAAAAGCTCCTCTACAGAAGATACAGAAAATCCTATAAGGAGAAAGAATATAAATAGCAGCACCAGCTACACTGATAGCTTTAGAGCCTATAGAAACTTTCATACCTAATAGATAGGTATAGATACCACTAACAATCATCGACATCATAACAACAAATTTATAGCAGCCAATCAAAGAAGAACCCATCCATTCAGTAAAGAGATAAGTGAAAGCCACTAAGTAATGAGGAAACGGACCATAAAAGAGATAAGTATTGTAGCCAAAAGCACCCATAGCTAAATGGTTAGTCGATAAACCGAAGAATCCGTTCTTTAAGCCATAATAAACATCATATGACTGTGTTAAATGAAAATAGATGTCATCTTGATTAGAAATCCCGCCGAGAAAAAAAAGATAACATGATAGCAAAGACACTATCACGATTAAGCCGTAACAAAGGATGTTTTGATATATCTTAGTTTGCTTTGCTTGATTCATTGATTAGTATTTTAAGGCAACAAAAAGGTATTAACAATAGTATCAGTAGCTTAGAGGAACAGCTTCTATAGTATCAATAAAAATCTGCGGGAGTCTTTTCTTAGTTTCTTCAATCATAAAGCTTGGAATCCATTTATAATAAGCCGAAGCAATAGCGCAAGCCATGGCACCAGTCGTGTCAGTATCGCCGCCGATATAATTGATTCTTCTTAAGCAGTCCTCAAAGCTCTTACTAGTCAAGAAGCAATATAAAGCTTCCGGAATAGAGCCTTGGCAAGTTGAATTATGAACATAATTTTTTCTCAATCCTTCATAATCAAAGGAATTTATTTGAGGATAAGAAGAGATAGCATAATCTTTTAAGAAAGTTAGGTCTTTATTATGAAGAGCATAATAAACCATTAATGAAATAGTTTCAGCTCCTTTAAGTCCTTCAGGATGATTATGTGTTACTTCAGTAACCTTTTTAGAAAGCAACTTACATTCTTCCACTGATGACGCAAAATAGCCTACACTACTTACTCTCATCCCGGCACCATTGCCAAAAGAATTGATTGGCCCCATAGAATCATCGAAAAGCCACCTGCTAAAACGTCCGCCATACCCGCCTTTAGGACAAGGATACTTAACGGCAAACTCTCTCATGGTCTTACTGACATCTAGTTGGTGAAGAAGACTATAAGCAATAGCAACGCTCATCACGGTATCATCAGTATAGTTAGCGTCTTTAGGGAACAATTCAAAATCATAGGAAAGGGGTTTATCTTCAACACTCATTGAGAATTCCCACATGGATCCGACAATGTCTCCAATTACTGCGCCATACATCAAATAATTCTTTTTATTATTCATATTTTCTTTTCAATTGCTCTTGTAAGCTTATCTTTTTTCTTCTCGCTAAGAGAATCGTAGGAACCTAAGTCATCAAGAAACTTCTTAATCACTTTCGGATCAAGAACAACATCAGCGGTATACTTTTTATTAGATAACTCAAGTTTTAACTCATAGGCGCCAAAGATCCGATGATATTTGACTTTAGTGATATCTTTTCTAGGAATGAGACGAATGTTTTTATGACCACCAGTAGTTAAGCCACTAATAGTAACACTGTTATCACTAATTTCACAAATCGTAAGAGCTTTATATTTTGGATAGATCCATAATCCAAAAAGCCAAAAGAATACAGTCATCATAACCATCAGAATAATAACCTGTATGCCCTCTATATCAATAGCATAGAAACTAGCCGGTATGTTTTGATATCCACGATAATAAGCTAAAGCTATCAAAAAGAAGTTTAAAGGACCAAAGCTTATAAATGGAGAGAGAAGCAAGGGTATAAGTAGCCCAATTCTTTGGCAGGCTTTACGATTGAATTGATATTCTTTCGCGGTGTTATTCATAAAGTTTCCTAGATGTGCCTATTTTAAATACAAATTTAAAAGTAATCAATAAGCTTTTAGATGTTTATTCCTCTTTAGAAAAACTCTTATTATTTTTTCTACCTAAAAAGCCTCCGTTTATAGGAGGCTCTTGTTGTTTTTTACTTAGGTGGATTGTAAGTGTTTTGATTGTCAGGACTAGCATAAGGAGCAGAGGCAACATTAGCGTTAGCAGAAGCCATAGCTAATGTTTTATTCTTCTCTGCTTCATCAAAGGCATGACGCTGAGCTAATTCTACTTTAATCTTCTCATGCTCATCTTCGTTTAAATGATAGCAAAGTTTCATTACTAGATAAGCAACAGCCATAAAGATTATTAGTAATCCAACAAGCCAAGCTGTATAGCCAATCTTTGAACCCCTAGAGATACTATTGATAGCATTTTGAACAATGGTTTCTTCATCGGCAGAAGTGATTGTTCCGGCATTGACTTTACTAGATGCATCATTAAGAGTGTTATAGAAAGCAAAAGTACCGCTAGCTATTAAGGCAATTAGATAAAGACCTTTCTCTAAAGCACTGGAGATCTTAGCATCCAGAGGACGCCAGGCAAAAGCCACAGATTCCTTTCTTTCTCCAAACTTCCATTCGTTGTAATCAATAGAGTTCTGCATCATAACGAGCAAAGCCAGATAGAAGACACCCATAGCGGCACTAAAGAAGAAGACAGGAATCAAAATCAGCCAACCGGTACCATCAAAGAAATTAAGTTTGCCATCAGTGACTTTACTGTAAGCTAATGGGGTATCTCCAAAAATAGGAGCTCCTAACAAGAAGAATAAGACAAAGCAGGCAATAGCAATAATAAAGGTTGTCGTTAGGATTGTCATCTGCTTCATATGCTTAGCAATCAAAGGATACAAAGCCTGAGAAATAACAGCGCTTAAGATATAGACTCCTAAGAAGAAGATAGCGGCTGTTCCACCTAAACTTCCGCCATAACCATATATAAAGTAGAAATAGTTATAGCCAAAGCCAGTTAAGACAGCACCTAAGACATAATAAGCAAATATAGCAATAACCGTCATTCTCAAAGGCTTATTCTTTCCAAACATCACAAAGAGATCTTTGAATTTAGTATGAGAAGAAATCTCATCCTGTTTAGGATCACGGGTATGCTCCTTACAAAGGAAGAAAACCGCTGCCTGAGATAGCAGGAAGAGAATAGCGGTAGGAATAGCAATATAACCGTAAATGTAACTGACATTGCTAGCATTAACCATTAAAGCCACTAAAGCATACATGCAGGCAGAGCCGATAGTAGTAGCTACAGTAACCATCGTGGTGATCTTGTTTCTTTCCTTCTCATCATTAGTTAAAGAAGGCAGCATTGACCAATAGCCTAAGTCATTCATAGTAAAGGCAAAATCCCAAAGGAAATAGAAGATACCAAAGCAGGCCACGAATCCCCAGCCAGAAGGTTTAACTAAGAACATCAGAAGAACCATTAAGCAGTTGCCTAAACCGCCAATCAATATCCAGGGACGGAACTTACCTGATTTGAAATGACACTTTTCGACAATGATTCCCATGATAGGATCATTTAAGCCATCCCAGATAAGACAGAGAACTAAGATGACAGTGATAGCTGTCATTTGAGCAGTATAAGTATCACCTGTTCCTAATAGGCCTGCTGATTGAGCATAGACTAAGAAATCAGCGCTCACTAGAGCATAACAGGCATCACGGAAAATACCGGACATGGAATAAATCCATGATGTTTTCTTTGGTACCTTGTCTCCTGAGTAAGTGCCGGCTGTCAGACCACGTCGTTCCTTCTTTGCTTTTTCTGCCATAAAAATCGTTTGCCTCTTTTGAAAATAAAAATAAAGCCTTCTTTTTGGCTTACTAGTTTGATTATAAGACTTGTAAGCGGTTAGAAATAGCTTTTTTTCTATTTTTTAAGCTTTTTAAGTTAATATTCAAAATTAGCTAACACTTTCTTTGCTTCTCCAATTCATGATAAGATATGAATATGAATACCAACATAAAGGAATTGACTGTCAAGCTAGAAAAAGTAGTCTTAGAAAAGACTGGGTATGATATTTCTAATGTTCCTGTTTTCTACGGATCAAGAAATCTTTGCTATGTTATTTCTAATTCAATCAAACCGGTTGCCATAAGAATCTCAAAAAGCGATAACGGTTCTAGAGAAGCTATTGCCAGTGAATTGCTTTTCATGGATTATTTAAAGCAGTTCATTCATACCATCTGCCAAGCCATACCCTTTTGCGGCTCATTAGTAAATACTGTAATTGTCGATAATGAAAGCTTTGATATCGTGGTCTTTAGAAAAGGCAACGGCTATCCTTGCTTAAACTGTACTACTCCAGGCTTTTTAAAAGCTAGTGGTTCATTATTAGGAAAAATCCATTCAGCCTCTATTCAGGCAGGAAAAGAAAGATTTCATTTTAAAAGAAAAAAACTGGTATGAGATGGATTTCTTTAATTTAGATACAGAAAAGTTCATTCTAGCTGCCGGTAAAGAAAACTATGAGTACTATCAGAGCATCATTAATGAAATCAAAAAGCTACCAACCAATAAAAACAACTATGGGATGATTCGTGGAGACTTCGGAGTCAATAACCTTTTCAGGGATTGGGATGATTTATGGGTCTTTGATTTTGGAGATTGCTGCTATTTCTTTTATATATGTGACATTTGCACTATTCTCAGTTCCCTTTACATGACTTTAAATAAAAATAATGACCTAAAGTCTTTTTCCAAATATGCTAAGGAATTTAGGAGCGCATATGAAAAGGACAACAAGCTACCAAAAGAGGAATGGAGAAGTGAAAGAGCTAAGTTTTTTATCCAATTAAGATTGATATCAAATTTAAGTATTCTTCTAAAGCACATCAATAAAGATTCAGATGCCTATAAATATGTCTCCATACATATAGATGCCATTGAAAAAATTAAAAACACCTCAGCAATAGATCTGTTTTTAGGAGAGTATATTTAACTACTGGTTTTTCTCTCTATGTTTAGAGTGTTTAATTTAATATAAGTTTCATTATTCCTTTTAAAACGTTGAAGTGTGTTCTTTTTTATGGAAGCAAATGTCGGCTAACAGCCAAAGCTAAAGGAGTGTGAGAGAAAAAATAAAAAAGCCCTAGAAATAGGGCATTTTTGATAAGAATGGCGGAGCAATGGCGAGTTTATTCGAACATTTTTAAGGTCATCAATCGTGAATTTCGTAGATGGAAGATATCCGAAAAGGTCGAGCTGGAGAGTAATATTTCCTTTTTCGTCTATTTCTATGTTCTTAACAAACGTATTCAGCAAGGCTCTTTTTTGCTTTGGCGTAGTGAAATCATAGTTCGACAATTCGTTTATCGCATACCTGATTTCTTCCTTTGAGAAAAACTTAAGCCTGATTGATTGCCTTGATAGTTCATCATCTAATTGCTTTCTTTCAGCTTCCAAAGCCAGCAAAGTACTCTTGGTTGTTTCAGTGATGATACCCATTCCTATGGCCTTAGCAAAATTATCAATTTGGGAATCGATTTCCTTTCTCCTGTCTCTCATAGAGACTATCTCAGGGCTTTCATTGCTTTGCTGACCATAAATATAATTGGTAAGTTCAACAGAAATCTGATCATTCCTCATAATGCCTAGAATCGCATTGCAGACTGATTCCTCTAAGGCATCCTTCTGGATGGCTTTGGCATCGCAGTGATGATGCTTGGCTCCGTTGCATTTGTAATAGGTATGGAGCTTTCCGTTCTTTGAAGTTCCTGACTCTCCTAGATACGGTGCTCCGCATTTAGAGCAGAATACTTTTCCGCTCAGGTAGTATTCCTCTTTTCCACGCATAGCAAAGTTCTTATGCTTCCTCTTTGTCCTTCGGCTTTGGCATAGGTCAAACAACTCTTTGCTGACCAAAGCTGGGATGGCGTGGTCGTTCCTTTTGCCCTGGCATTTCAGCACTCCGATGTATTTCTCGTTGCTGATAATCTTCTCCAAGTGGTTATGCACCAACGGCCTTCCGTCGTTCTTCCTTTTTCCTTCCGCTTCGAGCCTTTTGGCAATTGAAAGCATGGATAGCCCCGCCCTTCCGTAGAGGTCGAATACCTCTTGGACTATCGGGCCTTCCTTTTCATCGATTACGAAACGGCTATCGACTATGTTGTAGCCTATGGGTCTATAACCGCCCAAGCTCTTTCCGTTTATGACGTTCTCGTTTTGGCCACGTTTAACCTTGACCGAGAGTTCCTCGGAATAAAGCTGGTTCATCCCATCATTCATCGAATCGAACAACGTTCCCATCGGGCCATCGATGTTAGGCTCGGTGACGGATAGGATTTTCACGCCGTTGTTGAATAGTTCCCTTCGGTATTTGAGGGAATCTAGCCTGTCACGGCTGAATCTATCCGATTTCCAGACAATCACGTTCCCAAAGACTTTCTTGTAGGAGTCGTGGATCATCCTCTGGAAATCTGGTCGGTTGTCGTTGGTGCCGGTCTTAGCCCTATCCACATACTCGCCCAAGATATCGATATTGTGTTTCTTGGCGAATTCCTTGCACTCTCTTCTTTGGCCTTCAATGGAGTTTTCGGTCTGATTCTCACTAGAGTACCTTAAGTAGAATACCGCCTTGTTCGTGACCGCTGGGTCTTGCTTGAAAGTATAGCTAAGCATTTATGCATCCTCCTTTGCTGATCAATGATTCAGCGCCTATGAAGGCCACTGACATAATCGCCTTGATTTCTTCATTCATCCCATCTTTATTAAGTCTTAAATCCTTCTTCCCATTGTTCACCGCTACATCACTGACCCTTTGAAGAAGAGTTTGGCTTAGTCCGACCATTTCGTGAACTAACGGCGATATGCTTTCTTTTCTCCTGTAGCGGTCAGTAAGCATATCCCTATAGAAATGGTCTATTTCAATATCCTCGTGAACTTTATCCATAAAATCCTTGTCGGTGCTCATCCTCAGAAGAAGGACGGTCCCGAACTGGTAGG
>ENA-UOOK01000425-UOOK01000425.1-fermentation-metagenome-genome-assembly--contig:-NODE-425-length-55397-cov-4.403997_pt1 | contig 55397 bp, 56 predicted proteins | sample MGYA00245777_ERZ724023 | MGnify/ENA primary metagenome ERZ724023 (study PRJEB28704, sample SAMN03018312) | fermentation metagenome | biome: anthropogenic terrestrial biome; feature: soil; material... | reverse complement strand
TGTTTTGTTAGATCAGCTTTCGGATAAGCTCAGGCTTTCTGATGTTTTTACCATGCACGCCAGGGCGGAGGAAGCGGGACGAAAACCGGAATGCAGGGAAAAGTTTGATATTGCAACTGCGCGGGCGGTGGCGCATTTGCGGGAGCTTTCGGAATATTGTCTGCCGTTTGTAAAGGTGGGCGGCGTTTTTGCTGCAATGAAGGGCTATGACATTGAGCAGGAGCTTTCGGAAGCAAAAAATGCCATAAAGCTTTTGGGCGGAGAGATAGCCGATATAAAGAAATATATGTTGCCTGATAGCGAAGGCGGCAGACGTTCTTTAGTCGTCATAAAAAAAATATCGCCGATTTCGACAATATATCCTCGGCCCACTGCTAAAATGGCAAAAAAGCCTCTGTAAAACTAAAATATTTTTATTAAAACAGAGAAACTTCTTTTTATTTGTAAATGTAAAATACTGGATATTTTGGGGTTTTCATGTTATTCTTGAAAACAGGACAAGCAGAAACCTTTTATTCTGTGGAAAATGATTCTGATTGCAGGGGTGCTGGCGATGGCGAACCTTTTTACACCGTTGAAAGAAAAGCAGATCAATCGGGTTATTTCTATTCCTGTTGAAAAAATTACAGCAAACGCAGCGCAGCCCAGAAAATATTTTGACGAGCAGGAACTGCTGTCCTTAAGTATGAGCATTAAAAACAGCGGTCTGCTTCAGCCAATTACGGTTCGCAAAGTGGATAATGACCGTTTTGAACTGATTTCGGGAGAACGGCGGTTACGTGCCTGCAAGCTCTGTAAAATGGAAACGATTCCGTCTATTGTTATCAGCGCAGATGAGCAGCAGTCTGCAGTATTTGCCATTGTGGAAAATCTTCAGCGCAGCGATTTGAATTTTTTTGAACAGGCTTCCGGAATACTGAATTTAATGGAGCAGTGGGGTGTTACCCAAGAGCAGGCGGCGGTCAAGCTGGGAATGGCTCAGTCTACCATTGCCAATAAAATCAGGTTGTTAAAAATTGAGGAAAAACTGCAAGGCCAGATTATAGAAAACCATTTATCTGAAAGGCATGCCCGATGCCTGTTAAAACTGCCGGAGCCAAAGAGAGGACAAGCGTTAAAAAGGATCATTAAAAATAAACTGAATGTTTCTCAAAGTGAAAAACTGGTTCAGGATATGCTGGCTGAAAAAGCAGTAAAATCAAAGAGCAGGGCGCTGCTGGTTGTGAAGGATGTCCGTTTGTTTCTTAATTCCTTTACACGGGCGGTAGAAACAATGAATCTGTCTGGGATTGAAGCCAGAACAGAATGCAGGGAAAATGAAGAATTTTTGGAGTATACCGTGAAAATTCCAAAACATAAAGCCTATACCAGACATTTGGCGTAAATTATTTTGCGAGCTTCTTAATTTAATAGAGTGTTCATAGCTGACCAAACTCAAAGGAAAAGGCGTCCGTTTGCCCTGCGGATGCCTTTTCCTTTGAGCTTTTAGCCCTTTATAAACTGTCGATTGTGGGAAGTGGAATGTTTCACGTGAAACATTCCGAAGAAAAGAAATCCTGTGGAAACAATTGCATTATTTTTTGGCTGTGTTATAATATTATTTATTGGTGAAGATGTCGGATTTTATTCTCAGGGGGATGGGATATGGCTAAAACGGTGGCAATAGCAAATCAGAAAGGCGGCGTCGGTAAAACGACAACGGCTGTTAATCTCGCGGCCTCTGTAGGCTTCAAAGGAAAAAGAGTATTGTTAATTGACATTGATCCTCAGGGAAATACCAGCAGTGGGCTCGGCGTCAACAAGAAAAAAACCAAGCTATCCTCCTATGACATTTTGATTGGGGAAGCAAAAGCGCAGGATGCCGTTATCAAAACACCGTTTAAAAATGTGGATGTTATTCCGGCGAATATTGGACTAGCGGGGGCGGAAATTGAGCTGGTGGATTTGGAAAACCGAGTCAATCGGTTGAAAATGTCCATTGCGCCGATAAAAGAGCAGTACGGCTATATTTTTATTGATTGTCCACCGTCTTTAGGACTGATTACCATTAACGCGCTGACTCTGGCGGATTCTGTCCTGGTGCCGATTCAGTGCGAGTATTTTGCCTTGGAGGGCTTGTCCCAGCTGATGTCTACCGTTAAGCAGGTCAAGCAGCTTTATAATCCTTATTTGGAGGTTGAAGGCGTACTGCTTACCATGTATGACGCCCGGCTGAATCTGACCTTACAGGTGGTGGAAGAAGTAAAGAAGTTTTTTCCGAAGAAGGTATATAAAACAGTGATTCCGAGAAACGTCAGGCTTTCGGAAGCGCCCAGCTACGGCCAGCCTGTTTTATATTACGATAAAGGCTCAAAAGGAAACGCAGCTTATGAAGAACTGGCTGCTGAGTTTTTGAAAGCAAATAAGACATAATAGAAAAGAGGTGCAAAAGGGATTGGCTACAAAAAAAGGCGGGTTAGGAAAGGGACTGGAAGCACTGTTTGCGGATAATACTCAGGAAACAGCGATTCCATCCAGAATGCTGAAACTGAGTGAAATAGAACCAAATAAGGACCAACCCCGCAAGGACTTTGATCAGGAAGCGTTAATGGAACTAGCTGATTCCATCCGGCAGCATGGCGTCATACAGCCGCTGATCGTGCGGCCGATGGAGCAGACAGGTTATCAGCTTGTAGCGGGAGAGCGCCGCTGGCGCGCCGCCAGAATGGCGGGATTAACCGAAGTTCCTGCTATTATAAAAGACATTTCAGGTTCTCAGGCGATGGAAATTGCCTTGATTGAGAACCTGCAGCGGGAGGATCTGAATCCCATAGAAGAAGCGGAAGGATACCGGGCGCTGATGGAGGAGCACGGCTTTACTCAGGACCAGGTAGCCGGCTCGGTCGGGCGATCACGACCGCTGATAGCAAACGCAGTGCGTCTGCTGCAATTGCCCGAAAAAGTGATTGCAATGGTGAAAAAAGGGGATTTATCGGCGGGACATGCAAGGACCCTGCTTGCTCTTGAGGATAAATCACTGATAGAAAAGATTGCGGTCGAGATCGTAAAACATAAAATGTCAGTACGGGAACTGGAAAAGTATGTGAAATCCTTGGGTAAGACGGAAAAAAAACCACTTGTCAGGGCCAGAGACGCCTATTATAGTGAAATTGAGCTGGCATTGAAAGGCGAGCTTGGGAGAAAAATAACCGTAAAAGAGAAAAAGGGCAAGGGCTGCATAGAAATTGAGTTTTATAATAAAGAGGACCTTGCTGATATAGCCAGACGACTGGCCGGTGAATTATAAAACAAATTGTTGGAGGCAAGAAAATGCTGGATATTAAGTTTGTAAGAGAAAACCCCGAAGTGGTGAAGCAAAATATAAAAAATAAGTTTCAGGACAGCAAGCTTCCTTTGGTAGACGAGGTAACTGCGTTGGATGCTCAATATCGGGAAACGATTTTTGCAGCGGATAATCTGCGCGCTGAAAGAAACCGGCTTTCCAAGCAAATCGGCGCGCTGATGGGACAGGGAAAAAAGGAAGAAGCGGAACTGACAAAAAAGCAGGTGGCGGAATCTGCGAAGAAGCTGGCCGGGCTGGAAGCATCCGAAAAGGAACTGGAGGAAAAGGTGACGGGCATCATGATGGTGCTGCCAAATATCATTGACCCATCGGTTCCCATCGGTAAGGATGACAGTGAAAATGTCGAGGTTACCAGGTACGGCGAGCCGGTAGTGCCCGATTTTGAAATCCCGTATCATACGGAAATTATGGAACGGTTTAACGGTATCGATTTGGACAGCGCCAGAAAGGTTGCCGGCAATGGTTTTTATTATCTGATGGGAGATATTGCCCGTCTGCATTCCGCTGTCATTTCCTATGCACGGGATTTTATGATTAATCGGGGCTTTACCTATTGCGTGCCGCCTTTTATGATTCGCAGCGGCGTAGTTACGGGCGTCATGAGCTTTGCGGAAATGGACGCCATGATGTACAAAATTGAAGGGGAGGACCTTTATCTGATTGGTACCAGCGAGCATTCCATGATCGGCAAGTTTATTGACACCATTACTCCGGAGGAAAAGCTTCCCTATACCCTGACCAGCTATTCTCCCTGCTTTCGTAAGGAAAAAGGTGCACATGGGCTGGAGGAACGGGGCGTGTACCGGATTCACCAGTTTGAGAAGCAGGAAATGATTGTCGTCTGTAATCCCGAAGATTCTCCTATATGGTTTGACAAATTGTGGAAAAACACGGTGGATTTATTCCGCTCCATGGATATTCCCGTCAGAACGCTGGAGTGCTGTTCGGGAGATCTGGCGGATTTAAAGGTGAAATCTTTTGATGTGGAAGCTTGGTCGCCCCGGCAGAAAAAGTATTTCGAGGTGGGAAGCTGCTCTAACTTAGGAGATGCTCAGGCCCGTCGTCTGAAAATCAGGGTAAAAGGGGAGAAGGGCAACTATTTTGCTCATACCTTGAACAATACGGTGGTAGCACCGCCCAGAATGCTGATTGCATTTCTGGAAAACAACTTACAGGCCGACGGTACTGTCAGAATCCCGGAAGTGCTGCGTCCTTATATGGGCGGAGCTTCCGTAATCAAATAATGCGGACGCCACATTGCGATGTATCTCCATGCCGGGCATAAGCAACCTTGGCGTGGAGATATTATTTTTAGAGAAAACTTGCCGGTAAAAGAAAAATATGGTACTATTAAAACGACGGCAGTTTGTTGGAAGTTTGCATAGAAGGAAAATTTATGTTGACAAGCCTCTTTTCCTGTGGTAAAATATAATTCGCTCGGTTACGGGCAAGACATGTGGCGGCATAGCTCAGTTGGCTAGAGCATGCGGTTCATACCCGCAGTGTCGTTGGTTCAAATCCGACTGCCGCTACCAAAGGAATATCAGCCGAGAGGCTTTTTATATATGTTTTATCCGGCCCGTTGGTCAAGCGGTTAAGACACGGCCCTTTCACGGCTGTAACACGAGTTCGAGTCTCGTACGGGTCACCAAAACCTACTTAGCGATAAGTAGGTTTTCTTGCTTTTACAGACATTTTTTAAGCTTCATTTAAGCTTCATCACTTTATATAAAAAAGGACTAATGACAATGCAATACACAATTATTGACGCTCACGCCCATATTTTTCCTGATAAGATAGCCGCCAAAGCTACTGAAAATATCGGCAGGTTCTATGATCTGGCGATGAGCTATTCCTCAGGCTCGTCGGAGCGGCTGCTTGCCTCCGGCGAAAAAATAGGGGTATCCTGCTATCTGGTCTGCTCTACCGCAACCAGGGCAGAACAGGTGGCTGCCATCAACGATTTTGTGGCGGGGGAGGTGAAGAAGCATTCCGAGTTTATCGGATTGGGAACGCTGCACCCGGATACGAAAAACTACGAGGAAGAAGTCGAGCGGGTGATTTCTTTAGGGTTAAAAGGCATTAAGCTGCATCCGGATTTTCAGAAATTTCAGATTGACGACGAAAAAATGCTGCCGGTTTACCGATATTTAGCGGGAAAACTGCCCATACTGTTTCATACAGGGGATAAGCGCTATGATTATTCCTCGCCGAAGCGCCTGCGCAGGGTATTGGATAAGGTTCCGGAGCTGGTGGCCATTGCCGCCCATTTCGGAGGATATACGGAGTGGGACGATGCCTATGAATATTTAAAGTGCGAAAACGTCTATTTTGACACCTCCAGCAGCTTGTTTGCCTTGAGTAAGGAGCAGGCAGTGAAAATGATTGAGCACTTGGGGGAGGACCGGTTCATGTTCGGCACGGATTTTCCCATGTGGGACCATGAAACGGAGTATCGGCGCTTTTTAAATCTTGACTTACCAGCGGAGGTAAACAGAAAAATACTTTGTGAAAACTTTAACCGCTTGTTCAAGATTTCTAAATAATTTATTTTCAAAAAAAACAATAAATATTTAAAGAATTAACACTTTCCAAAGAGTAAAAAATGGTATAAAATATATAGTGTTGTCTGTGGGTATTTTTATGCAAAATACTAAGAAATCCCCACGGGCTTTTGTTTAAAAATCCACTGTCTGCAAATTTCATCATTAAAACCTTTTTCAGGAGGGATATATCCATGATTGAGGTAAAAAACCTCACCAAAAAATACGGGGACAAGCTCGCCGTAGACAACATTTCCTTTGTGGTCAAAGAAGGAGAGATATTGGGATTTCTGGGACCTAACGGAGCAGGAAAAAGCACCACGATGAATATCCTTACAGGATATTTGTCGTCTTCTTCCGGCGAAGCCTTTATTTCGGGAACCGAGATACTGGAAGATCCCATTGACGCCAAAAAAAAGATCGGATATCTGCCCGAGCATCCTCCGCTTTATTTGGATATGACCGTAAAAGAATATCTGAATTTTATGTATGATCTTAAAAAGGTCACGCTCCCCCGGCAAAAGCATATTGAAGAAATTTGCCGCCTGGTGAAAATATCCGACGTTTATAAGCGGGTCATCAAGCACCTTTCCAAAGGATACCGGCAGCGTGTGGGTTTGGCTCAAGCGCTCTTGGGTAACCCCGAGGTGCTGATTCTGGACGAACCGACCGTCGGCCTTGACCCGAAGCAGATTATTGAAATCAGAAACTTAATCAAGAGCCTGAGCAAAAAGCACACCATTATTTTGTCCTCTCATATTCTGCCCGAGGTACAGGCCATCTGTGAGCGGGTGGTTGTTATCAACAAGGGCAAAATCGTGGCCGATGATACGCCGGATAGCCTTTCCAAAAACCTCTCCTCCGATCATAAGCTGATCGCCCGTATTGAGGGACCGTATCAGGAAATTGAAAAGCTCTTAAGTAAGATCCCGCAGATTATTTCAGTGGTGGACCTGGGCGAAAAGGAAAAAGACGTCCACGAATTCTCCATTGAATCGGAGCCGGGCGCGGATCTGAGAAGGGAAGTCTTTAAACGGATGGCCGAAAGAGGCTGGCCCGTTGTAAATATGCGCTCATCGGAACTGAATCTGGAGGATATCTTCCTGCAGCTCACCAGCGATGATGCAGCGGCATTGGAGGAGAAAAAATGAAAGCGATATTCAAAAGAGAGTGGAATGCGTATTTTACTTCCGCTATCGGCTATATTGTTCTAGCCGGCATCTTCTTTTTGGCAGGCACCTTCTTTTATATGTACAGCATGTACTATGGTACGACCAATATGTCTTACCAGTTTTCTGCCATGCTGCAGTATATGATGATTTTTATCCCTTTCCTGACCATGCGTATGTTCAGTGAGGATAAAAAACAAAAAACCGATCAGGCTTTGCTGACCGCGCCGATCTCTATTTTTTCATTGGTAATGGGCAAGTTCTTGGCCGCTTTTGCCGTTTATACTCTGGGGGTTTCCGTAACACTGGTACAGGCTGTCATTCTTGGATCCATGGCGCAGTTGGAATGGGGCGTTATTTTCGGTAATTACTTCGTTCTTCTGCTTATGGGAGCGGCGTTTATTGCCATCGGCGCCTTTGTTTCTTCTCTGACAGAAAACCAGTTTATTGCTGCGGTGGGAAGCTTCGGCATTATTGCCGTGTTTATGTTCCTTGACATGGCGCAAAGCAGCATCACCAATCCTGTTTTGGTGAAAATTGTAGACGCCGTTTCCTTCTATGGAAAATATGAGGATTTTTCCAAGGGAATCTTTAATATTGCCAATACCATCTTCTTTTTAAGTGTTAGCGCAGTGTTCGTCTTTCTGACGATCCGTGCTATTGAAAAAAGAAGATGGAGCTAGGGGAAGGTGAATGGAATGAGTTTGAAAAAGAAAAAAGAAGAAACAACCTCTGATGAGCTGAATCGGGAAAAAGAGGCTGTAAAACAAGAAAAGAAAAAAGCCGGATTAATGAAAACCCGCGGCTTCAAGCACGGTTCCGTGGCAACGTTGATTACTATTTGTTTTATTGCTGGCGCAGTATTACTAAACGTAATTGCAAGCCTTTTAGATGAACGTTTTCCTATTAACATAGACTTGACCAACTCCGGAATCTATGACCTTTCAGATGATACCAGGGACTATATAGAAGGGTTGGATAAATCCGTTGATATTACGGTTTTACTGCCCGAAAATTATACATCCTCTTATGAAACGGTTCAAATATCACTAGATGTAATCAATTTATATCCTAAATATTCCAATAAAATTTCATTGCAATACGTGGATACTGTATCTAATCCCAGCTTTGCTTCCAACTATCCCAACACGACCCTGACCTATGGCGACGTAATCGTGGAATGCGGCGACAAGCTCTCGGTTTTCTCTTTAAACGATACCATCAACTTGGATGATGACGGAAACCCGGAGTCCACCAGCGCAGAATCCTCCACCACCTCCAGTATTATGACGGTAACCTCCGATGTCGTGACGACGGTTGGCGTTATTACCGGGCATGATGAAACCGAGCTGACAGGGCTTACCGATTTGCTGACCAATAACAGCTTTACCCTGACTAAGGACGTTACTATCGGGATGGATGCCATCGATTCTTCACTGGATATGCTTCTGATCTGCACGCCGGTCCGCGATTATTCTGATGAGGAATTAAAGGTATTGAGCGACTACCTGGACAATGGGGGACAGTTTGGCAAATCCATTGTTTATATTGCCGATCCGTCTCAGCCGGCGCTCCCCAACTTAAACGCGTTTTTAAATGAATGGGGCATCGAGGTCAAAACCGGTACTGTTTATGAAAATAACACCAGCTATATCTTAAGTACCAGTGATCCCCGTTATACGGCGGCTTCCATTGAAGATACAGACTATACCGCCGATTATACCGGCAGCTCGGTTCCCTTCTTTGCGCCGTACAGTACGCCTTTAGGCGCGCTGTTTACCGAAAAGGACAACCGGAAAGTAACCACGCTGGCCAGCTTCTCCAGCCAGTCTGCAATTTTACCGGTAGATGCCACCTCTGTTTCCTCCAGCGACGAGGCTGGTCCGTTTTCTGCTATCATTGCAGGGCAAAAGATTCGTTACGATCAGCTGACTCCCATTTACTCTACCGTACTGGTGTTCAGTTCTTCTCAGATTTTTTCTTATACCGCATATCCGAACCTGATTAACGCCGAACTTACTGCCGGTATTATGAATAATCTGGCTGGCAGGGATTCCTACGTCAATATCACCTCTAAGGAACCGATGGGTGAAACCATTACGGTATCTGCGACGACCGCCAAAACGGTGCAGGTTATCTTCCAGTATCTTCTGCCAATTGCTATGCTGGTGACCGGAGTGGCAGTGTGGTTAAGAAGGAGACATTTATGAGCAAGAAGTTTAAAGGGCTTATTATTGGACTGGCGGCGCTTGTTGTTTTGGGCGGAGTAGTTTTGCTGCTCATTTTCCTGCCGAACGGTTCCGATGACGGCAATTTGAGCAGCTCCGGCTCAGAATCCACCAGCTCTACTGAAAGCTATTCCCTCACCTCCTTGGAACAAGATGACATGGTCGATGTGGAAATTCAGAACGATAAGGGAACCTATCATATTGAAAAAACCACAAAGGATGATACGGACACCTATACTCTTCCCGAGCTGGAAGGATATCCTTATTCCACTTCTCTTTTTTCTACGATTTATTCCATGGCGTCAACACTTAGTTCTACCAGAATTGTTGCGGAGGATGTGACGGATCTGAGTGATTACGGGCTGAAAGACCCTGCCGCCAAAGTTACGGTTGCCATGAAGGACGGCTCCAAAGTCGCCTTTTATCTGGGCGATGAGGTAGCCGCTGCCGGGGTTGGAGAGGACGATTTCGCCGGCCCCGGTGGGAAACCAGAAGGCCCCCAGGTGATTTATATATTTATATTAATGTAAAAGAAGATGAAATCTTCAAAAGAGAAGGCAATAATATTTTCTTAAATATACCTATTTCTTTTACAGTAAAGATCAGTTCGTAGACTTAACGCTTACGACGGCCTATTCCGATACCTCTGAAGAACCGCGCATCGATAAACTGACTTTATCAGGCACCAACTTCGGCGAAGGGCCGATTGAGATTGAGCCAAACGAATACTCCGTGACCAACAGCACGACGCATGAAAACGCGACCTATACGCTTTTGACGCCGATTGAATCGGATCTTGACTCTACCAGAGCGGAAACCTTTTTAGGGCAGCTTTACAATCTGTCCGCTTCCGGTGTATATGCCTATTCTCCTACTGAGGAACAGTTAGCGGCCTGCGGGCTGGATAACCCTGCCTGCGTGTTCTATATGGAATACACCGACGAAAACAACGATAAGCAGAGCGCAACCCTCAAAGTCGGCAATTTGGAAAACGGCGGCTATTATATCATAAAAGATGGTGTGGATCTGATTTATACCATCAGCGCAGATTCTGTTTCGTCCTGGGTCGACTTCCAGTGGATCGACGCCGTAATGCGTCTGGTGCATTATCCGACCATTACCGATGTTTCTGCCGTAACCGTAAAATACGGTACCAGCAGTTATGTCTTTAAAATTACTTCGGAAGAGGATGAAGAGGGAACGCCGGAAGTAACGGCGGTCACCGTGGACGGAAAAGAATACGATGTGGATATGTTCAAAAAGCTGTATATGCTGTTTATCAGCACGGCGGCAGAGGAATATGTAGGCAAGATGGAAAACCCTGAAGGGGAAAAGCTTCTTTCCGTTACGTATTCCTATGCAGACGGAAGTCCCGATGATGTAATCGAATATATTTCAGCGGGTTCCCGAATGGTTTATATCAGCCAAAATGGAGTGGCCGCCTTTAAAATGCGGCAGGCTCTTGCCGATAAGATCATTGCCTCTATTCCAGAGTATTTTGCCGGAGAAACAATTACTACCGACTGGTAAAATTGTAAAAAGCCTTTAAAAGCAATATAGTATAAAAGCAGCCACAGAAAACTTCTGTGGCTGCTTTTTCTATTACACAGAGGATAATTTGACTGATTTATACATATCCATACAATCCACGTACGGAAACATCGCCGGACAAAACTTCAATGCATTCACCGCCGCAGTCTACCAGCAGGCTTCCGGATTCAGAGATATCCATAACTGTCCCGGCGATGGTCTTATTGTTATAAAACACTTGGGATTCCCGGCCCAGATTGGCACAGCTATCCTTATATCGTTGACGCAAAGGGGGAAAGCCCTGTCGCAAAAAAAGCTCCAGCAAGGGTTCCAGTTCGTTTAATACAGAGGCCGCCGCATCCAAGGGAGAAAGAATACAGCCGGTTTCGGTGAGCAGAGAACCGGCATACCGAAGCCCCGCGGTTTCAAAAAAACCGCTGTCCTGCAAAATGTTCAGGCCGATCCCACAGACGGTACAGGCCGTCCCGCCCTCAAAAACTGCCTCACAAAGGATACCGCAGATTTTTTTATGATTCATCAGGACATCGTTGGGCCATTTGATCTGCGAGGGATGGCCTGTTAGCGCTTCCGCAGCCTGTTTGACCGCAAGACCGATGATCAGCGTCAAGCCGGTCAGCCGCTCCGGCGGGATATTTTTCAGCACCAGGGACATGGCGACGCTTGTCCCCTTTTTGTTTTCCCAGGATTTTTCCCGCCGGCCCTTACCCCTTGTCTGGAGATCGGCATAGACGCAGCAAAAATCGGGGAGGGAAGCCAGGTGATTTTTGCAGTAGTCGTTCGTGGAATCCAGGGAGTCAAAAAAAAGAAAATCCTGACCTAAACGCTTGGTTTTTAAAGATTTCAGCAAAAAATCCCCCTCTTTCATAAAAAAGGTTAAGCAAATCTGATGTGTGCTGCATATAGTATTAAAGAGAAGCGCCCAATGGCACCAAAACGGGAACGATACCTTGTCCGGTTATATCCAGGATGGCGTAGGAAGCCCTGGAGTCCCGTGGCTGGGAAACACTTCCGGGACAGACCAGATAGATGCCGTCGTGATATTCGATTCTGGCGGCATGGGTATGGCCGTGCAGGGCAATCTGACAGCCTTCCTGCCGGGCAAGCGCAAGTAAGGGTTCGGAGGAGTATTTGATTCCCTGAGTATGCCCATGGACGCACAGAATTTTTGCCTGATTGGCAGAAAGGATTCTAAGGGCAGGTTCATAACAACCAAAATCGCAGTTGCCGTGGACAAAAAAGAAGCTTTTTTGGGGAAACTGCTCCTGTAAATCGCAGAATTCCTGGTAACCGTCTCCAAGATGAATAAAAAAATCCGCTTCGGGATGTTTTTCCACGATCTGCTGCAACGGGGAAAAATGCTGGTGGGAATCAGAAAAAACAATGACGCGCATAGCGGCGAAATCTCCTTGTAAACAAAAAAAGACTTATTCTATTATAATCAAATCTATCATAAAATAAAAGTGGTAATGAAGGTTTTATGGTAGTCATTTGAATTCTGCTTAAACGAGGTGTTTTCAATGGCTGACAACAACAAACTAAACGACCTGATTCGATTTGCATCCAAAAAAATAGGCGCAGACCCGGAAAACCTGAAGAAATCACTGGAAACCGGGCAGGTGGATCAGGTTTTAAACGGTCTCAATCCCCAGCAAAGCCAAAACATACGGGATATTCTGAATAATCCCGAAAAGCTTCAGGCAATTCTTCAGTCACCCCAGGCAAAAGAGATTATGAACAAGTTTCAAAATCCCAATAAGAAATAATACCGGGCAAAAAACACGGAAAGGGCGGGCGCTGTCATGGATGATTTGATTTCCCAATTAACTGCGTTTTTGGGCAGCGAACAGGGGCAGACACAACTCAAGCAGGTCGCGTCCATGCTATCCGGAAATTCGGCACCGGCGGCGTCTGCTGCTCCCGCCCAGCAAATGCCTGACCTTTCGGCTTTGGCCTCCCTGCTTGAGGGAAACAGCCAGCAGCAAAACGGTGGCCAGAATGCCGTACCCAATACAGGAAATGCCGGAAATACAGGTGTGTCTCCTTCCCCGCCGCAGCAGAACAGCCCCCCGCCGCAAGGTCAGCAGGCGCCGGATCTTTCGGCGCTTGCTTCCCTGCTTTCTGGCTTTATGAATAATAATAGTGCCGTACCGCCTCCTCCTCAGGAAAACGGGCTGAACGATTTTTTAAAGAACCTGGATATAAATAAAATTATGCTGATACAAAAAGGCATTTCCGAGGTAGCCAAAGATGACAATAATATTGCGCTGCTTCGGGCGCTGAAACCCCTTCTTTCGGAAGAACGGCAGACCAAGGTGGATAAAGCCATCAGAATTATGCGGCTCATTCATCTGGTGCCCCTGATCAAGGAAAGCGGATTGTTTGGAGGTGATTGGCTATGACCTGGAACAACACGAACTATTCCCAGGCCGATATGCTCAGCATGCAGCGGGATGCGATGAACCGGGTCATGGAAATGCAAAGACGGGCACAGCAGCATATCAGTCAGAGTAATCGGCCGTTGTCCCAGGAAAGAAGCCGCGTCCCTGTTGAAACACCTTCTCCGGGACAGCAAAACACGGCGGAGGCTAGGCAGCCAACGCCCAGCCAAGCACCCCATATTCCCACGCCGCCACCTCCGCCACCCCGGCAAAACAGTCCTCCTCCGGGAAATCCGGAAGGGAAAGGCGATCACCTACTGAACCTGCCTTTTCTGCCGGTCAACCTGCTGGAAAAATTTAACCTGGACAGCGAACGGCTGATTTTGTTAGGGCTGGGGCTTGTGTTGTTAAACGAGGGAGGGGACAGAATCCTGCTTTTGGCCCTGATCTATATCTTCTTAAATTAAAAAGGCTGTTTCATGTGAAACAGCCTTTTTAATTTAAGAGATTAAGCCCATAGCTTTGCCGGATATTTCCCGGCAGCAATCATTTCCCGGATACGGGCGCTGACAAGAGGTTTATCTTCCCGATAGGTTACTCCGTACCATTTGGCGGAGGTTTTCAGGACCTTTACGTCGCAAAAGCCGGAATTAATCAAATCATGCACTACAAACGGTAAAAAAAACTCTGATTTATCCAGATTGTTATTGTTTTTTCTTAGAAATTCCGCCAGCTCTTTTTCCAGCCGCGGAAAAAAGGCAGGAGTAAAGCCCCAGCAATTCATCGAAACGGTAGCCTGACTGGAAAGAGGCGTCCAGATGCCGTTTTCAAAATATTCTGCCTGGTCGTTATTTTTCTGGATTTTTGTGCGCTCGGTGACGTCTGTCAAAAAAGCCGCTTTATCGGTTTTGCAGACTCCTCTGGATACCGAGCCGTGTTCGGTCAGAGTGTTTTCCAGAATAAAGCCCGCCATGCAGAAATGTTCTTTTTCTTTTGCGGAAGAATCGGGATTTTTCAGATACGCGGCAAGCTTTAAAAAAGAATCCCGCCCATAAAAGTCATCAGCGTTGATGACCGCAAAAGGTTCCTTTACGGTATTCCTGCAGCTGTATACGGCGTGGCCGGTTCCCCAGGGCTTGGTCCTGAGAGTAGGCGGAATAAAGCCTGCCGGAATATCCTCCATGCGCTGAAAAACATATTCTACCGGGACGTGTTTTTCAAGCCTTGCGCCGACGGATTCTTTAAACAGCGCAAGATTTTCCTCTTTTATAATAAATACTACACGGGTAAAACCGGCCTGCACGGCATCGTAAACGGAATAGTCAACAATAAATTCCCCGCCTGGGCCGATAGGGTCGATTTGTTTTAAACCTCCGTAACGGCTGCCCATTCCGGCGGCCATGATAACCAGTGTCATGGAATCTCCTCTTTCCTGTGAATCGGTAATCGGCTGTCCCTGTAAGGCGCAATGCCCTGATAAGGACACAACAAATTTATTATAGCGGCGCAGGGTGCAAGATGCAAGCGGAAAATTGCGGGTTCAGAATTGAACGGCAAAAGAAAAAACGAATTGGAAGAATGAAGCTATCTTATCCTATGCAGAATAAAAGCAAAGTGATTATTTTATTAAGGAAACGGGGAAAAGCAGGGAATAGAAAGTAAAATCCATGTTTTTGGGGAACTATTTTATAAAACATATGCTATAATAGGCTCAGGCCATAAAAACTCATGGCCTTTCACTAATAGGGATAATAAAGGCAGGTTTAGAATTTATGAATATTTTGGTTGTGGGCTGCGGGAAAGTGGGTTCCCGTTTAGCTTCCGTATTAAGCGAGCAAGGGCATGATGTTTCGGTAATAGACTCCGACCCGGAGAACTTTGACATGCTTTCTGCAAACTTCCGGGGTATGACGTTGCAGGGAGTACCTATCGATCTGGACGTATTAAAGCGGGCCGGAATCGAGGGTTGTGACGCGGTTGCCGCCGTAACACAGGATGATAACATCAATATTATGGTTTCACAGCTTGCCAGAGAGATTTTTAAAATTAAAAATGTCATTGCCCGGATCTATGACCCTAATCGGGAAGATGTTTTTTCCCATTTTGGCCTGCGGACGGTATGTCCCACAAATTTGACGGTGTTTTCGGTCTGCAACGCCATTACCAATCAGGATGACGCGAGATTCTTCACCATTGATTCCTCTACGCTGGCTAATACGATAGTGCCGCTGCCTAAAAAATTGGTTGGGCGAACCACCAGGGACATTGAAGGCGATCCGGGCGAGATGTTGCTGGGTGTTCTTCGTAAAGACGGTTCGATAAGGCTAAACAGCGGCGAGCCCATAGAGCTGAAAGAAACCGACCGGCTGGTATTTACCAGCGTTGTGGATTAAATATTTTCCTTTATTAAGACGGAGGATTTTAAAGCATGAAAGTTGTAGTAGTAGGCGCAGGAAAAGTAGGGTATTACTTATCAAAAACTCTGCTGGAGCATGGACATTCTCCCAAGCTGATTGATTCCGACAAATCGCTGTGCAATAAAGTGGCAAACGAACTGGATATTCCGGTTATCTGCGGAGACGGGACCGAGATCGACGTACTGGAGTCCGCCGATATCGCAAGCTGTGACGCACTGATCAGTGTAACCGGCAAGGATGAGGATAACCTGATTGCCTGCCAGCTTGCCAAAAAACGTTTTGGTATTGCCAAGACGGTTGCTAAGGTAAACAATCCCAAAAACAAGGCGGTGGTAGCCGCGCTGGGCGTGGATATCCCTGTAAGCAGCACAGATAATATCGTACAGATGATCGAGCGGGAGGTGGATACCGCTGCTATTAAGAAGCTGCTGTCCTTAAACCGGGGCGAAGCCACCATCAATGAAATCGAACTGCCGGAAAATTTCAAATATCACAACAAAAGCCTGATGGAAATCAGTTTTCCAGATCAGGCCGTGATTGCCTCCATCGACAGGGACGGCGATATTATTATCCCCAGAGGAAACACCCTGCTCAAATCGAAGGATAAAATCATTGTTATTGCCAAAAACACCAAGCTGCATGAAATCAGCGAATGCCTTGGGCTGTAAAGCCCGGCTTATCTGAAAAAATACAGCCAGATAAGCAGCCCTGTCTGCGCCAGCATAATCAGCGGGATAAAGACCGCGAAATACCAGTGCTTTGTTTTGTGGCGGAAAAGCTGCATGGCGCAGTAAAAACCAAGAGAGCCTCCCAAAAGGGAAATCAAAAACAGCGTTTTCTCCGGGATCCGCTGTTTTTTTGTTTTTGCGGCGCGCTTGTCATAGCCGCCGAATGCAAATCCCAACAGATTGACGGCGGCCAAGTACCAGGGAAGATAATTCATTTTGAACCCTCCGCCTGCTCCAGGGCCGCCTTATATAGTTCTCCCTTTTTAAAGGAGGAGGCCTTTGCCGTCGCCTTTGCGGCATCGCTTAAAGAGGCGCCCTGCCGGACCAGATTCAGGACCATGCTGACAGCCTCCTCCCGCGTCATCCCGTCGGTGGCTTCTTCCTGAACAGACCCTTCGATAATCAGCACATATTCTCCCCGGGGGGACTTATCCTCGTATAGAGCAAGGCATTGCTCCAGGGTCGTACGGATCACTTCCTCATGGAGCTTGGTCAGTTCCCGGCAGAGAGCGATTCTGCGGTCGCCGAAAACCGCCAGCATATCCTGCAGAGTGGCAGTCAGCTTATGGGGAGCCTCGTAAAAAATCAGAGTGTTGGGCAGATTTTTGATCTGCTCTAAATGCGCCATACGGTTTTTGCGGTTGGTGCTTAAAAACCCTTCGAAGCAAAACCGCTGGGTGGACAGTCCCGAAACCGCCAGAGCGGAAATAGCCGCCGAAGGCCCTGGAACTACCGCCACGGTAAGGCCGTTTTCGGCGCAGAGCCGGACTAAATCCTCGCCGGGGTCGGAGATACAGGGCATGCCGGCATCGGTGACAATGGCACAGGATTCTCCTGTTAACAGGCGCTGCACAATCCATGCGCCGCATTCCCGCTTATTATGCTCATGATAGCTGATAAGCTGCTTTTTTATATCGAAATGGTTTAACAGCTTGAGGGTGACCCGGGTATCCTCCGCGGCAATAAAATCGACCTGCCGCAGGGTCTCTGCCGCCCTTGGGGAAAGATCCGACAAATTGCCGATAGGGGTACCCGTTACGTATAAAACACCTGCCACTTTTAGCACCACCTTTTTTACTGAATCCGGTTCAGGATAAGAGCTGCCGGTTTTGACAGCCGTAAATTTTCAGCATCTCCTCAGAAAATCCGTCAGTACCTTCCATAATCAAAGGCTTTTCCACCTTCAAAAAAGGGTGAGAGCCTTTTTTGCCCTCCATCAAAAACAGCCAGGGCGCGGTATCGGGCTTTTGCTGTACAAACCGGATGCGTTTTGGCTCCATATCGTGCCTGCGCATGGCGGTAATGGCATCCGGCAGACGCTCGGGCCGCTGGCAGATACAGAACCTGCCGCCGAATTTCAGCAGCTGCGACGCGCTTTTTGCAATGTCGTCCAAGGTACAGGTGATTTCATGCCGGGCAATGCGGTCGGCTTCCCGCAGGCTTTCAATACCCTGCCTGGACGCTTTATATGGGGGATTGCAGGTTACAATATCAAAAACGCCGAAAGGAAGCGCTCCTTCCAGCTCTTTCAAGTCGGCGCAAAGCCCTTCCAGCTTGGAACCAAGCCCGTTTTTGTCAATGGTAATAGCAAGCTGTTCAATTGCTTTGGGCTGGATGTCCACCGCCCTGATGGAAGCCGCCTGTCCGTTTTTACAAAAAAGCAAAGGGATAATGCCGCAGCCGGTGCCTAAATCGCAGACAAAATCTTTTCGTCTGGGGGAGGCAAAATCCGCCAGCAGAAAAGCGTCGGTACCGAATTTATGCTCTCTGGTTACACAGATGGAAAGCTGTTCGCCCAAAGGCTCAAAATGATAAGGAAAGTCCAATTGATCACCTTTTTATCCCTGTATGATTACTTAATGATATAACAAAGGCCGGGGTTTTGTCAACAAACCCCGGCCTCTGCCAGTTTGGATGCTTCTGTTGATTCAAGGAGAGTTTATGATTGGAAAAAGAATGTCTGCTTAGCCTTTGGCCGCAATGTAACGGTCATATGCAGCCTGCTTGAGCGCCTTGAGGTCTTCTACCCTGTATTTGTCCAACTCGGTGAGGAATTTATCAAAGTTATCAAGGCTTTCTTCGCCGGTAATGAATTTCGCCTGCATCAGTCTTACATAGGTAAACAGGTCGTTAGACATAGTGGCGGCCTCGGTAGCCTCATCGGCACTGTAACGCACGGCGGCCGGGTACCCCGATCTGTAATAGGGTTCCAGCTTTTCTTTGGATTCTTCTATCTTATCGCTTAAAAGCTGGTTGCCGCTGATGTATGCGGTCAGCTTCACAAAGGAGGGAAGTCCATAAGTAATGATTGTGGTCTTGTTCAAATCGGTAAAGGTGGTGGTAGGAGCGATAAATTCATAGGAAGTCTTGGAGGCGTCGGTATATTTCCAGTTTTCCCCTTCGTAGCCCATCAGGGATACATTGCCCCAGAAGCCGTCCACCGCTTTATCCTCAGTGGCATACCACATGTCAAACCAGCGCATAGCCGCCTCGGGATGCTCGCAGTTGCTGGTGATGACACCCGCGGTGGTAGTCAGATTGATAGGAGCCACGGAAACCTTTTTGCTGTTGGTGGGAGAAGTAAGGGGTTCCAGACAAATCTGCTTCTGATCCGCCATTTCGGTACCGGCCACAATGGTGGGAGACATGTTGTAGAAGCCCACAAGATTGGCCTTTACCTTGGCTTTTTCCTGATCCGAGGTTTGAGAAATAAATTCATTGTCCAGCAGGCCGTCCACATACATGTTGTGGCAGAACTCCAGATATTCCTTAAAGCCTTTTTCCTGGGGAAGATAAACTACCTTGCCGCTGTCGTCAACATCCCACTGGCCGGAGGTGTTGCAGCCCGCATATCCCTGAAAGGCGGACTGGAGATAAAGCTCCAAGTAACCGACGCCTACGCAGGAGAAGGGAATCTCGTCGTTGGGATCTCCATTGCCGTTAGCGTCCTTGGTCTTAAAGGCCTGCAGCAGAGCGTATAAATCGTCGGTGGTTTTGGGAAGCTCGGTAATGCCTACGTTTTTCATCCATTCGGAGTTGAAGAAGCTTAAGGTCGGCACGTTGGCAACGGATTCCACATAGTACGGAAGACCGTAGATTTTGCCGTCCATGGCTTTGATTCCATACTTTACTTCGTCGTTGGACTCAATCAGGCTGGTCAGGTTGGGGGCATACTGCGCGATCAGATTGGTCAGATCGATCCATTTTCCGGAAGGCCCAAAGCTTTCTTCCTGCTCGGAGGTCATTCCCATCAGGATTACTTCGGGATAATCGCTCCCGGCCATTTTCAGGGCAAGCTGGGTCTTGAACTGTTCATTGTTGGTTCCGCCGTTAACATATTCAAATTCAAAGTGAATATTGGTCTTTTTTTCAAGACGCTGAAAAGCAGTCAGATCGTTCCAGTTTGCGGACATGGTGTCCGAATTGGCGGACACCATCGCGGTAACGGTGGTAAGCTCTTTGGTAATGGGGTATTCTCCAACGGGGTTTAAGTAATCAGGGATGCCGGGTTCTTCGGAAGAAGCGGCTGCGGAGCTTGCGGAAACAGCCTCGCTGGAAGAAGAACTGCTGTTTGCACATCCCGCGACCGTTCCGGCCAGAAGAGCCAGACTAAGGCAGAGCGAAAATGCTTTCTTAAATCTCATGACAAATCCTCCTTATAGTTTGCAATCTTGATTTATCTTATGGCCTTTCGGCATAAGCTCAGGCTTTCAGCGCGCCGATCATGACGCCCTTGACAAAGTATTTCTGAATAAAGGGATACAGGCACATAATCGGCAGGGATGCCACCACAATCAGGGAATAGCGGATAAGGGACTTGATCCGCAGGCTCTCCTCCAGCTTGGAAGGGTCAATTGCCCCTGTCTGGATTAATCTTTCCATGGCGTCGCTTTTTACCAGAATATCGTTCAGGACAAGCTGAAGGGGCTTCAGCTTGTCATTGGAGATGTAAATCATGGAGGTGAAGTATTCGTTCCAGTGTCCGATGGCAAAAAACAAGGTCATTACCGCAATAATCGGCTTGGAAAGCGGCAGGACAATCTGCAAAAAAAGCTTGAAGTTGGAGCAGCCGTCGATTTGGGCGGCTTCCTGCATTTCCTGCGGAATACTGTTTGAAAAAAAGGTTCTGCTTAAAATAATATTGGACATATTGGTAGCATAAACGATCAGTAAAACCCAGATAGTATTGACCATGTGCAGCTTATCGATAATCAGATAGGTGGGAATTAGACCTCCCGAAAAGAACATGGTAATCAGAAAGAAAATCGTAATCAGCCTATTCCCTACGAAGTCCTTGCGGGACAGTGCATAGGCGGCAGGCATGGTCACCGCCAGATTGATCAGGGTACCAAACACGGTATAAAAAATGGTGTTGCGGTAGCCGATCAAAATTTGCGGGTCGGTAAAAACGGCTTTATATCCTCCGAAAGTAATCTCCTTCGGCCAAAACAGCATTTTCCCTGAGTTTACCAGGTCGGGTTCGCTGATTGACGCGCATAAAACGAACCAAATGGGATAAACGGAAATAAGAAGAATAATAAAAAGAATGGCGCCGTTTATCAAATTAAAAATCTTGTCGCCTCTGGATTCCTTGATAACCATTTCTTTGCCCCCTTTACCATAATGATGTGTCGCTGACTTTTGCCGATATTTTATTAACCGTAATCAGCAGAATCAGGTTGATCACATTGTTAAATAACCCGATGGCGGAGGCGTAACTGTACTGCTGGCTGTTGCGCAGGCCCACTTTATACACATAGGTTTGAATCACTTCGGAAGCCAGAACATTCAAATCATTCTGCATCAGCAGAATCTTTTGATAACTTACGCTCATAATGCTGCCGGAACCGAGAATCAGCATGATAATAAAGGTGGGGATAAGAGCGGGAATATTGATGTGGATAATACGCTGAAGCCTGCCGGCGCCGTCAATGGTAGCGGCCTCATGCAGCTCGGGTGAAACATTGGAAAGCGCGGCAAAATAAATGATGGAACCCCACCCGGTGCCCTGCCATACCCCGGACCAGACATACAGGTGTTTAAAGGCCGGCTCGCTGGTCAGAAAAGAGATCGGTTCATGGCCCAGCATTTTAATAACCTGATTAACCAGACCGGTGCTGGTGCTGAAAAACAGGTTGACCATGCCGACCAGAACCACCACCGAAATAAAGTACGGGATGTAGGTCGCCGTCTGCACGATTTTTTTATAGAAGGAATTACGTACTTCATTGACCATTAAGGCCAGCAGAATAGGAAGGATGGAATTAATAATCAAACCGTAAAGGGAAAGCACCAGGGTGTTTTTGATGGTCCTGAAAAACCAGGGAGAAGAGAAAAACATTTTAAAATACTTGTACCATGGTTCTGCCCAGGGACTGTCCCAGATGCCGGCTGCCATGTTGTAGGATTTAAATGAAATGAGCACGCCATACATGGGGAGATAGTTAAAAAGAATAAAGGTGATTGCTGCCGGCAGGACAAAAAGGTACAACTGCCAGTTCCGTTTTACTAGTGTCCATTTATACGCGCTCTTTGATCGGAGCTTTTTGTCGTTTGCGGCCGGCGCGATAGGGTTAGCCAGGTTCAAAATGCTCATTCCTTTGCTCTAATTTTAAGGGAGAAACAACTAGCTTTTTATATATTTCGCCCAAACTCAATGTCCTTATTATAGCCTTAACCGGATGTTCGAGTAAATCATCGTTTTTAGAATTTTTCTATCATAAATTATAAAAATGCAAATTTTCTTCAGGTTTTTGTGCTATCATATCTTAAAATGCCTTGGAAATAAGAATCCCCCCTTGTTCGAAAACAAGAGGGGGATAAGGTTTTTTTAGGACATTTTTTTATGAACTGCCCGGTATTCTCCCGGCGTAATATCTTCGTATTTTCGAAACAGCCGGAATATTCCCAGCTCGTTTACGTAGCCTAAACTGGTGGAGATTTCCCCGATGGGTAAGTTTGTGGAAACAAGCAATTCCTTTGCTTTTTCAAGTTTCAGCCGGGAAATATAGTCTTTAATGTTTTCTTTCTGATATTTTTTAAAAATTTTGGAAATATACTGGGGAGTTATTTCAAATTTACGGGACAGATAATTTAAATCCAGCCATTTTTCACCCGCGTTGGCGTTAATAAAAGCCCCAATGTTTTTTACCAGAAGCTCGGTTTTGTTGATTACGGCAGTGGCGGATTTTTCTGCCATTTTATCAATATAGCCGGTAAACAGGACAAGGGACTGTTCGAAGCTCAGATCCTTCTTTATTTCATCTGTCAATGTCACTGAAGAGGCAGGTTCTTTATTCTGGGAAGCCAGAATGTCGTTCATGGCACGAAGCAGAGCGGCGGCCACCTGTTTGTAAAGCGCGGTTTTGGTTTGCTGGCTCATGGCGGAATAGGAGTTTTTATTAATCAGGAAAATATTGTGCAGAAGCTCTTTGCCTTCAGAATAGCTCCCCTTTTTCAGCAGGCTGATAAGCTGATATTCCATTTCGGTGGAGAAATAGTAATCCATGCTTTTGTCATTGCTGTTGTAAATACAAAGGGGAGAGCTTTCAAAAAGCTTACTGTTTTCCAGCGCCTTCGACGCCTCGTCAAAACATTTGGGCAGTCCCTCTATGCGGTTGTGAACCATGCTGACACCGACGTTCATGGTAAGCCGCAGGCTTCCCGAAGCAAAATCAATCAGCTCGCCCAGCTTGCGGCGGAGCTGACTGGCGGCCTCCTGCTCAAGCCATTTTTCATGAGGATTGTAAAGAACGGCGATTTTATTTCTGTCCAGGGCAAGAAAATAACAGACACCGTCCTGCCGGCTCATTTCATTGCCGATTTTCTGCACAAGGGCATTGGCATAGGAAAAAGTATTTTCCGAAACCGGTTCCTCCTCCATAAAGAACGGGCTGTCCATATCGTATTCTACTACTGCTATAATAAAATTTTTAGAAAGCAGTGAAATTCCCAGGGAGGGCAGGCGGGATTCCGCTTCCGCATAATTGGTTTCCAGTCCTTTGACCAGCGACAGCAGGTAAGACTGGCGTACAATGGGCATCTGCTCGCTGATGATCTCATTGAGCTTTCTGTCGGAACGGAACTGGCTGAGAATGGTGTTTTTAATAGCCACAAATTCGTTGCTTCCGGGGGATGCCTTTATATTCCCTGTTTCCTCCGCGCTGTGGACTTCAATGATTTCCTTGATCTCCTTGATAGGGCGGTAACTGCGCTTGGTCAGGAACTGAACGATCAGCAGTCCGGCAATCAGATAAACCAGAAAAATCAAAAGGAACTGAAGCGTAAGCTTCCCATTATCCTGAAAAAATACGGTTTTTGGGGCGACCAGAACATATTTCCAGCCGTTTCCGGAGGAGGTTACCCGGGAGACCGTCACGGCATGGGAGCCAATTTTGGTTTGATACTGACTGCTTTGCCGGCTGAGCTCATCCGTAAAGTCGGATGTCAGCACCGGAGCGTTTTCAGAAGAAAAGATGGTTTGGTTGCTGTTGTCCAAAATATAAACATCAGAGCGGGTAGAGAAACTGAGCCGTTTGATGGAATCGGCAATGTCTTTGGAATCCAGCAGGATAATTACCTGCCCCAGAGTTTGCTCTCCCGAATTCAGGGGAAACGACTGGATATAGGGCAGAACGTTTTTGGGACTTTGGCCGTAGGTCTGGACCGAGACCACCGGGCCTAAGGTCCGGTAATGGTATCCCTCCAGATATTTTTTTGAGAAATCGGAGTAATCCAGATTAACCAGATGATACATGTATGTAAAAAATTCTTCCGTCTTCATATGGGTTCCCTCAGTAACAATTTCATTCAGTGCTTCGATGTGAACCGATAAATTAACCAGATAATCCGGCTCGTAGGCACTTTTCATTTCATCCATCAGATCCCGGAGGGAGTACGGACTATATCCTTTTGCTATTTGCAGAAGCTTATCGTTGGCTACAAGATTCAGCATCAGGGAATCGGCAAATTTTACTTTGTCGTAAAGACTTTCGCTCAACTGCTCCAGCAGGGTAATTTTTGAGGCCTGCATTTCCTTGGTCGCCTCTTTGGACATCTGCGCGTAAAAGACAACAAGGCTGGAAATCGTTATAAGAAGGACAAGAATGTAAGAAAGAAAAAAGACTGTATAAACGCCCCGTCTTTTATCGGTAGCCATTTAACCACTCCTTCTGCTGTTTTTGTAAAATTCAATTATCCCCTGAAAACCGCTCTCCAGATATCTTCTCTATGTTATCAGCAAGGCACATACTATTTCAATATAAATTTTACTCTTTTTTTACTTTATTAAAATCCTCACTTATTAATTATTACTATCATATCTTAAAAAAGGTCCATATTTTTGTCGATAATTATTAAAATAGGCCTGCTATGCTTTTATAAAAGACAGGAAGATGACCCTGCGCGGATGATGTGAAAGCTTAACAAGCCCTCAATAGGAGCTTATAGAAGGATTCAGGGGGATTTTACGGTTGACTTTAAAGCGTTAAATCATTATACTATTTATTATTAAAAGCGGTTTATGCGGCCCAGATGCGGAAAATGTATTTGCTGCACATGGCGGTTTAAAATAACGTTAGGCTCTCAGCGAAAATTCAGCAGCTTTTGCAAAAGCCGGAAAACCGCTTTTACAGAGGGTAAGGAAATTCATTTGCGAAAAATAGAAAAGAAAAGGATGAAATGTATGAAACAGAAAATAGCAGCATTGTTTTTGGCCTCTTTCATGGCCTTATCCATGGCGTCCTGCGGAACCTCCGGTTCTTCTTCGGGTTCTTCTTCCGCCCAGTCGCAGGGACAGAGCTCCAAAGCAGAGGAAGAAGAAAGCTATACCATCGGCATTTGCCAGCTGGTTCAGCACGAGGCGCTGGATGCCGCTACCCAGGGCTTTAGGGACGCTTTAACGGAAAAGCTGGGAGATAAGGTTGTTTTTGACGAAAAGAATGCTTCCAATGATTCTGCCGTTTGCTCGGTTATCTGCAACCAGTTTGTATCCTCCAATGTGGATTTGATTATGGCCAATGCGACGGCGGCCCTGCAGGCTGCCCAGACGGCAAGCAACAAGATCCCGGTTTTAGGTACCTCGGTCACCGATTACGGCACTGCGCTGGGGATCAGCGACTGGACCGGTACGGTCGGTACGAACGTTTCCGGTACTTCCGATCTGGCTCCTCTGGAAGATCAGGCCAAAATGCTTCAGGAATTTTTCCCCGACGCCAAAAACGTGGGAGTTTTCTACTGCTCTGCCGAGCCGAATTCCAAATACCAGTCCAAAGTCATAACGGAATATCTTACACAAATGGGCTATACCTGCAAGGATTATACTTTTTCCGATTCCAACGACGTGCAGTCGGCGATTACGCTGGCGGCTTCCGAAAGTGACGTGATCTATCTTCCGACCGATAATACGGTTGCCTCCAATACGGGGATTATCGACAGCGTCTGCCGTCCGGCGAAGGTGCCGATTATCGCGGGCGAGGAAGGTATCTGCAAAGGCACCGGCGTAGCGACCCTTTCCATCAGCTACTATGATTTAGGCTACGTCACCGGCGAAATGGCTTACGACATCCTTGTAAACGGCGCAGACCCTTCCGTAATGCCCGTTCAGTACGCACCCAACGTAACCAAAAAGTATAATCCCGTAATTTGCGGGGAACTGGGCATTACTCCCCCGGAAGGCTATGAAGCGATCGTCGTGGAGTAATCCGGCTAAGGCGGCCAAAAGGCCGCCTTCTGCATAAAGGCCAGCGGTAACCGTCGCGGCGTAAATTGACCTGTATAAAGAAAGGAAGCTGACATATGGATCTGTTAGCCTATTTTTCATCCCTGAATCCCATGAACTTTGTCACGTCGCTGCCGGGCAATATTGCCCAGGGGCTGATTTGGGGAATCATGGCTTTAGGGGTGTTTATTACCTTCCGTCTGCTGGATTTTGCGGATCTGACGGTGGACGGTTCCTTTGCCACGGGCGGCGCTGTGACAGTGGTTCTGATTGTATCCGGCGTGCCGACGCCCCTTGCTCTGGTTATTGCCGTAGTGTCAGGGCTTCTGGCTGGCTTTGCTACCGGGCTGCTGCATACACTGCTGGGTATCCCGGGAATTTTGGCCGGGATTCTGACCCAGATTTCTCTTTGGTCCGTTAACCTGCTGATATTGGGAGGGGCGAACCGGGCTCTGAATGTGGACAAGTATCCGCTGATTGTTTCCCTGCGGAATATCCCTACCTCTATTTTGGCTGCTTTGATTTTCTCTGCGGTGCTGGTGGCTCTTCTCTACTGGTACTTCGGGACCGAGCAGGGAAGCGCCATCCGGGTAACGGGAAGCAATCCCCATATGGCGAAAGCGCAGGGAATCAATATCGATATTATGAAGGTGCTGGCGCTGAGCCTGTCAAACGGCCTGGTAGCGCTTTCCGGAGGGCTCATGTCCCAGTATCAGGGCTTTGCCGATATTAAAATGGGGCAGGGCGCCATCGTAATCGGCTTAGCCGCCGTTATTATCGGAGAAGTGCTGGGCGACGCCATGATCGGCAGGCGCATGAACTTTGCCGTGCGGCTTGGCTTTGTAACGCTGGGCGGCGTGGTGTATTACCTGGTAATCGGCCTGGTTATGTGGCTGAGAATGCCCACCGATCTGCTCAAGCTGCTTACCGCCGTCATTGTGGCGATTTTTCTTGCGGTTCCGTATTTGAAGAAAAAATCAAAAAGCTCTTTTGCTTTTGCCCAAAAAAGGAGCGCGCGTAAACATGCTTGAGCTTGCCAACATCTGCAAAACCTTCAATATAGGTACCATTAACGAAAAAAAGGCCCTCTGCGGCGTGAATCTGCGCCTGCAGGAGGGGGATTTCGTCACTGTCATCGGAGGAAACGGAGCGGGAAAGTCCACGATGCTCAACGCGATTGCCGGCGTTTGGCCGGTGGACGGCGGCACTATTTCCATCAATGGCATCGACGTTACCGGATTGCCGGAGCATAGGCGCGCCGCCTATATTGGCCGTGTGTTTCAGGACCCGATGATGGGGACGGCAGCCAATATGAGCATTGAAGAAAATCTGGCCATGGCGCTTCGAAGAGGGAAGCGGCGCACCCTGCGTTGGGGGATTACCAAAGCGGAGCGGGAACGGTACCATGACGAGCTAAAAAAATTAGGGCTTGGCCTGGAAGGCCGTATGACCTCCAAGGTGGGGCTGCTTTCCGGTGGACAGCGGCAGGCCATCACCCTGCTGATGTCCGCCCTGCAAAAGCCGAGGCTGCTGCTTTTAGACGAACATACTGCGGCTCTTGATCCGGCCACCGCCGCCAAGGTACTGGAGCTGACCGACCAGATCGTGGAAAATAATAAGCTGACGGCGCTGATGATTACCCACAACATGACCGAAGCCATCCGTCATGGAAACCGGCTTCTTATGATGAACGCCGGAAGAATCATCCTGGATATTGCCGGAGAAGAAAAGAAAAACCTGAAAAAAGCCGACCTGCTTCAAAAATTTGCCGAAGTGGCCGGCGTACAGGAGGAAACCGATTCGGTGCTCCTGTCGTGAATTTACAGAAAAAAGCAGGACTGTTTGCGGGGAGCAATCCCCGCAAACAGTCCTGCTTTTTTATTTTTCCGGAGGAAAATCATATCAGAGAAAGCTGTACAGCAAGCCGCCCACTGCTCCTGAGCCCAGCATTACGAAAATAGGACTTATCTTGGTTTTTCTTAATACGGTCAGACAGACAGTGATGAGGGAAACAGCAAAAAAGTCTATGGAGGAAAAACTGAAAGAGACCGGATCCGTGCCCCACAGAGAGTTGATAATCAGCGTAAGACCTGCCGAGGCGATCATACCGATGACCGCGGGATGGAGACTTTGCAAAATCCCCTGCATATATTTTAAATTATGGAACTTTTTATAAAGCATTGCCAGAATCAGCACAATGACACAGGAGGGAAGCACGCAGCCGATGGTAGCCGCAACAGCTCCCACAAGGCCCCAAATCCGCGTGCCCACAAAGGAGGCGGCATTGAGGGCAATCGGGCCGGGCGTCATCTGAGAAATGGTGATGATATCGGCAAATTCGGTCATATTCAGCCAATGGTAGTCATCGACTATCAGAGCCTGAATCATGGGAAGTGCGGCGTAACCGCCGCCAAAGCTGAAGAGCCCGATCTGAAAAAAAGACCAGAACAGGTTCAGTAAAATCATGGTATCATCCCATCCTTCCGCGATTTTTTCAGAACTGATAAAAAACCAGCCAGTGCGCATACCAGAATTACCAGTGCGGCGTTTACGTGGAATACGAAAACGGCAGTGCACGCACCAATCATGATGAAAATGGAAATGATTCTCTTCTCTTTAAACAGTATACTGCTCATATCGATGACAACATCAATAATGACTGCGCAGACACCCGCCTGCATGCCCCTTAAAATATTTTTGATAGTTTGATTTTCAATAAACGCGCTGTATCCGATTGAGATGATGGAAAGCAAAATCAGCGGGGGAAGCACGGTGCCGAAAATCGTGACCAATACACCTGGGATGCCGGCCAGATGATACCCCAGCAGAACCGAGGCGTTAACCGCCATGGAGCCGGGAGCAGACTGGGCTATTGCAGTAAAATCCAGCATTTCCTTTTCGTCTATCCAGCCGAGCTTTTCTACGAACTGCTTTTTCATCAGCGGAATAATGACGTAGCCGCCGCCGAAAGTAAAAGCACTGAGCTGAAAGGTGCTGATAAACAGCTTTAAGTAAAATTTGAAATCCCGTTTCAACGACTGTCCTCCTTGCTGTACTTTTTGTCTGCTTCTATTATACAAAATTTAAATTAATAAGTAAAATATTATATTATTATGAATAATATAATGATTCATGTATGATAATGAATCTAATGATAAGGGCTTTTGTTAATGGAAAGCTCATAGATTTGTCTTTTAGCGGTGCGGTATTGATTGAATAAGGTCGAAAAATATGCTATAATGACCGCAAACTGAAGGGCTATGGCTTCCCCTCCGACTGTTGGACAGCGGAGGAAAGCTTGTGCCGATTTGCCGAAGATTGGCTGTTGCTTTACGAAAAGCCGTTTTGTAAGAATTCTGCAAAAAACAGTTTTTCTCAATACCGGGAGCCTGCTTTTTTCACCGATATTCTGAAGGTACACTCTGGTGGAAATAGGGACAAACTCCTTCTTTTGTCTGAAAAAGCTTCCGTACCTGTAAAAGAAAAAGCGGTCGGAAAATAAAGTGGTAAATCTGAAAAAGCAGTTTTTCAAACGGGAGATCTGCTGCGGGGCCGTATTATTGCTTCCCATTGCGGGCCGGGAACGGTGGCAGTTTTTTTTCGGCGATGAACGCGCATCCTGACAGAAAAAGCAAACATGCTTTAAACTAAGATGCACAACCTATATTTGAGGAAGATTTGGATGAAAGCAATTGATTACCGGGACATGCGCCTTGCAGATTTGAAAAAAGCCGGACGATACAGCTACCTGAAGCTGCTGCTTTTCTGGCCTGTTTTTGGTATTTTATTTTCTTTGGCGGAACGGGTCTGGACAAACAGGACCTATGTATTTATTCACTGTATGCTGGATGACCTGATCCCATTTAACGAATGGTTTCTTTTCGCTTACCTGTTCTGGTTTGTTTATATGGTCGGCATGCTGGCATATGGTTTGCTTTACGATCCGGATACCTTTCGAAGATATATGAGATTCATTATCCTGACGTTTTCAGTTTCCATGCTGGTCTACTTCGTTTATCCGTCGGCGCAGGACCTGCGCCCGCAGCAGTTTCTCCGTGAGAATTTATTGACCAGATTTATGGCCGGATTCTACCGGTTTGATACCAACACCAACGTGATGCCGTCTTTGCATGTGGTTGGCTCCATGGCGGTTTTATTTGCTGCCTGGAACAGCAAACTGTTTGGGAAAATAAGGTGGAGGATTCTTTTTCTGATCTTGACAGTGTTGATCTGCCTGTCCACGGTATTTCTGAAGCAGCACTCTGTCATCGACGTTGCAGCGGCGCTGTTTCTGTCCTTTGTATTTTATCCGGTTGCTTTCCGGCGCTGACAGGGTATGTTTTTGCTGTTGCAGCCTGTCAAAACAACAGCCGGGCATCTGCTTTAAAAAGCGTTGCCCGGCTGCTGTTTTTATAGTTTTAACGACGGTATTCCACCTAACGGCAGCCTATGGCAAGAGCCGCAAGGGGAGCGGGTACCGAAAGCTCGGTATCCAGCTTCGTCAGATTATATCCGTCTGCTCTGAACAGCGTCACATTGTCCGAGCGCTCATTGGTACAGATCAGCAGGCCGCCTGCAAGAATAAAATCCCGGGGCCAGCAACCTCCGCATTCTGTAAAGCTCCGGACGCTTAATTTGTCTCCCGAAATCGAAAAACAGCACAGGGAGTCATGCCCCCGGTTGGAGACAAACAGCCGGGTGCCGTCTTCCGTGAGCCGGATTGCTGCCGAATAGCTTTCACCTTGAAAATTCTCCGGCAGCGCTGAATAGGTATCCAGCAGGGTAAAGCGTCCGTCTCGGTAAGAATAAGCCGATACGGAGGAAACAAGCTCGTTCGCGCAGAAAGCATTTTTTCCGTCTTTGGCAAATACCAGATGCCTGGGGCCATACCCCCGGGGCGCGGCAGTTTCGGAAATGGGATTCAGGTCTTTATCGTATACCATAATTTTATCAAGCCCCAAATCCACAACACAGACATATTTTCGATCCGGTGTGATACAGACATAGTGGGTGTGGGCAGTCTCCTGTCTTGCGGGGTGAACGCTTTGTCCCCTGTGGGTAACCAGCTTGTCCGGCATTTTGATGACGCTGCCGGAATCATAGTTAACACAGTAAGCCTGTCCGTTATCCAGAGTCAGATGGCAGGCCTCCTTGCCCTTTGTAGGCGTTTTTTTACCCTGGCCGGACAGCGTTCCGTCCTCTCCGACCTGAAAAAAGGTCAGCTCTCCATCCTTTTCCTGGGGGGTGACCAGCAGGGCGTACAGCCGATCCTGCCAAGTCGCCATGTACATGGTCTTTCCCAGTGGGTATTTGGCGATGAAGCGGGTTTGTCCCGTTTCGTTTAGGCTATACTGATAAATACCGCCGTCCGATGTCCCGGAAGCAATGTAAAGGTGATAATGTTCATACCCCATCGTAAGAACCTCCTTTTTTATTTTTGATATGAAAAGAACCGTTTCTGTAAATTTATAAGCAGCGGATATTTTCCTAACCATATCATGATCGGCCCGGGACTGTCAATAGAAAAGACGCTTGCACGAAAGAAAGACCGTGAAAACAGGATGCAAAAGAATTCGGGCGCTTTACGAAAAATACTGAAGATGCTATAATTTTCCTAGGACTTGTTTGTAAAATGGGAAACAAGGTTTAACTGAAAGGATGGTTTTCTATGATTCGAGTTGGAATTATCGGGACGGAGAACTCCCACGCCATGGCGTTTGCCAAAATCCTGAATCTCCCTGACCCCGTGACCGGGAAACGCCCTTATGAGGATGTAAAAATTGTGGGAGTTTACGGGGCCCAGCGGGAAACAGCCGAGGCGGTAAAAAAAGAAGGCGCGGTGGACTTTATAGCCGACAGTCCGGAGGATTTCTTCGGGAAGGTGGACGCCATGATGGTGACCAGCCGGAAGGGCTCGCTTCATTATGATTTTGCCATGCCGTTTATCCGGGCGGGGCTGCCTGTGTTTATTGATAAGCCTGTTACGGCGGACTGGAATCAGGCTGTCCTGCTGGCAAACGAGGCCAAAAAGCAGGGAGTACCGCTGGCGGGCGGCTCCGGCTGCAAATATGCCTGGGATGTGCAGCTTTTAAAGAACAAACGTATGGAACTGGAAGCGGAAGGGAAGCTTTTGTCCGGCGCTGTGAATTTTTCTGCAGATCGTGACTGCGAATACGACGGCTTTTATTTTTATGCGCCCCATCTTACCGAAATCGGCGTGACGGTCTTCGGCAAAGACATTCGCAGTGTGCAGGCCTTTGAAAGCGAAGGAGGCATCGTGGCGGTGCTGGAATACGACAGGTTTCACGCAACCCTGCATTACACCAAAAACAGCTCGGTATCCACCTGCGTACTGTTTGGAAAGAACGACAACTACTGCCGGGAACTGGACATTTCGCTGATTTACCGTCATGAGGTGGATCGCCTTGTGAATATGCTGCGCACAGGGGAAATGCCGGTGGGATACGGAGAGCTGATCCAGCATGTGTCCGTGATCCATGCGGTTCTGGAATCCTTAAAAACCGGGAAACAGGTGAAGGTAGAAAGCCTGTAAAAATACGAAAAAGCCTGCCTGTATCCAGATTGACCGGGAACGGCAGGCTTTTATTCACAGGGGGAAAAATCAGACATGACGGAGGTTGTCGCCGCATTGATAGAAGATAAGGGCAAATTCTTGATCTGCCAGCGTCCCGCCGGAAAGGCAAGGCCGTTGCTTTGGGAATTTGCCGGAGGAAAGGTGGAAGCGGGAGAAGCCAGGGAACAGGCCCTTATCCGCGAGTGCCGGGAAGAACTGGGGATTACCGTTTCGGTAGGGAAGGTATTTATGGAAACGGTGCACTCATATCCCGACATTACCATCCATTTGACCCTGTTTCATGCAGCTATTACGGAAGGGCTGCCAAAGAAGCTGGAGCACCATGATCTTCGGTGGATAACAGTGGAACAGCTTCCGGAGTATCCGTTTTGTCCGGCCGACGAAGAAATCCTGACACAGCTTCAAAAAAGGCGGTTGAAATTCCGTTAAGCTTTTATTACCGGGACAGCGCCACGCTTTGGGCAATTTCGTTTAGCTGCTGCTCCGTTATTACAGCGTCCTCCGCAAACTGGATGGCGACATACACCAGCATATCCTTATCGTAGGAAAGGATGCCGGGCACTTCGATTTGCGGGACATCCGGCATTGCGCCGGGATGGTTTTCTATTTCATTCGGGTCCAGGTAAGTTACAGCGGCCGTGGCCGTTTCGGCAGTTTCGATTGTTTTTACGGGGGTATACTGATCCCACTGGAACATACTGCTTAACCGAAGCTCCGGATAGACGGTCTGCCAGAAATTTTCCCGCGGGACATCGCCCTCATAAAGTGTAAAAACGTTATAGTAAACCGTGGCCGCAAGGGCTTCGCCGTTAAAAATAGAGACGGGAGTAAGTCCCGGTGCCACGACAGGCGTTCGTTCCTCTTCCGGCGGAAGCCGTACCGTCCAGCCCTCCGGCAGCTTGAGAGACAGGGTAAACGGTTCTGTATCATAGATATAGGCGTTATAGTCGGCTCTCCCATCCTGATAAGCGGGGAAAGTAATTTTTGTCGTCCGGGTTTTCAGGGGATTGGCCGCTAAGCCGACGCAAAGAGCCGCCACTGCCGCTACGGCGGTCAAGATGATCCAGAAGGCGGGCTTTTTGTAGGACAGTACGTTTTTGACGCGGCTTTTGGTATCTCCTTCTCCAAAAGCAAGAGGGGCGCCGCTGATGGTCTGCCGGCCGGTGGCGAGAACCAGCAGGGAAGAGGAGTAGTCCTGCTTGATATCGGGACCCAGCTTGCGGATGACCGCTTCATCGCAGGACATTTCCATATCCTTGCCGCTTAAAAAGAAGGCAAGCCAGACGAGCGGGTTGAACCAGTGGATACACAGCGTCAGAAAGCTGGTGATTTTGATAAGATGATCAAGCCTCCGGATATGGGTTTGCTCGTGCAGTACGATATACCGCTTCTGCTCGCCGGACAGGGTGGCGGGCAAGTAAATCTTCGGGCGGAACATTCCGATAACAAAGGGTGTCTGGATACTTTCGGAAAGATAGAGGTTATCCCTGTCCAAAATAGCAGATTTCAGGTTTTTTCTCAGCTGGCGTAAAGAAAACAGGCTGTACAGAAGCAAAACGACGATTCCGGTCAGCCACAGGACCGCTCCTGCAGACATCCAGACCGAAAGGGAACCGGAGCCTGAAGCCGGAATAGCGGCGTTGACCGCGTGATCAATCCCGGCGATACCGGTCTGCATCTGCGGAAGCCGTATGCCGGAGCCTTCACCGGAAATCTCCTGGGCAGTGACCGGCATCAGGCTGAACAGGCTCTCAAAGGAAAACGGACAGATCAGGCGAAAAAGCACCACGCTCCATAAAGCATAGGAGAAAATGCGAGGCGCTTTTTTTAAGGCAAGACGCGCAGCCAGGATCACTGAAATCGCCAGACCGCCGGTCAGACTCATGCTGAGAACCTGCGTAAAAACAAGGGTAAGCATCTTTATTCCTCCCTATGCTGCTTGATCAGCCGTTCGATTTCTCTGATTTCCTGTTTGCTTAAATGCTTTCGGCGGGTAAATGCAGCCAGAAACAGCGGCAGCGAACCGTTGAAGGTTTCTTTGACAAACTGTTCGCTCTGTGCCGCCAAAAATTCTTCCCGGCTCATCAGAGAAACAACCATACCGTTCCGGTTTTCAAAAATTCTCCGGTCACACAGGCGCTTAAGCATGGTGTAGGTGGTCGTTCGTTTCCATTCGAATTTTTCAGCGCACAGCCCGGTCAGCTCCCGGGTGGGTACCGGCTGGTGTTCCCAGATCAGGTCTGCAAACTTTTGCTCCATTTCTCCCAGCGTAAAAGGTTTCATTGCTTCTTCTCTCCCTTGTCTAATGATGTTAGTCTATCTGTAGACTAACATCATTAGACAAAAAAGTCAACGGCTGAACGGAAAAATAATTTATGAAAACAAAAAACCGGTGCGACAATAATCGCGCCGGTTTTTTGTTTATCAATGCTTTTACTGGGGACCGTCGAAGGTAAGGGATCCGGAAATAGGCAGGCCGCTGTAATACTGGTCTGTAAAGGAGAAATCCTGCTGAGCGGCCGGCAGGTTCTGCACATACTCCGTCTGTGTCAAGGCGGCCATTTGAATCGTAATGACGCCATCAAAAATGGAGTGTGTGGTATCGGAGGTTAATTGCCTGATATAGAATTCATAAGGGGTAACAGCATCTCCGTAGGGAACATGGTCAAATTCACATACGCCGGAAGCGTCTACCGTTTTTGCGGTTCCATATTCTGTATTTCCATCCGCGGAGCAGCGGATAAAGGTGCCGGCTGTGATGGGGGTTCCACCTGAGGCGCCGGTTTCGTTTACATTTAAGGTCAGCGTGCCGGCGGCGGCAATGGTAAAGCTTTCAGAACCGGTGCCGGTGGTCGCGGTAAAGGTGGAGGGGTCCAATGTCACGTTGTCATATCCGGTGACTGCCGCAGTGACATTGTATAGACCGGCAGGCAGTTCCTGACTGCCGGAGCCATTGGTGATGGTTACATTATAGGTTGCCAAAAAAAATCACTCCCTGTGTTAACAGAAGAATAAGAAAAAACCGGATTTATATCTGCCGTCCTTTTGAAGTTATTCCTGCAAATGGGCAGAAATGGCCGGCTCTTTACATTCTATTCCGGCAGATTATTTTTGATACAGAACCGATGTCCGCTTTTTTGGAAAGTCAAAGCAAGCGTTCCCCGCTCAATCGGCAGACCAGGGTAATAAGCGTCCGTCAGGGTGAATTTTGCTTTAGACGGCAGAAGCCCCGGCGGAGGGGAAATAAACAGAAAATATTCGGTGCGGCTGCACAGCGGATTGACTACCACCCAGCGGCTGGCGGATGCCGGGCCGATTCGTCCGTGAGAGATTACCTTGATTCGGTATTCCTCTCTGCGGGGAACGGGGAAACGGGTGACCTTTTGGCAGGTTCTGCATGCGTGGTCAACCAGGCGGCTTTTGCTGTCGTACAGCTCTATGGTAAAGCACGGGGCGTTTTGTTCTGCCGTTTCACATACGATATATAAATAAGGATCGGTTTTTGAAAGACCTGCCCCTGTCATTTTCTCATCTCCGATTGCAGTATTCTATTGTATTGTATTCGTTTTGAGTAAAACGGGTCACCTAAAATATGCGGCAAAAGCGCAGATTTTTTCAAAAACAATTGCATTCCCCTGGGAAGAACCTTATAATAAGCCTTGATATGATAAAAAAACCGGCTTATTAGGAACGGAGCAAAGAATATGCCATCATTTTTAATAAAGGACAAATATTTTTACCGGCAGATTGCCCTGCTGGCCGCCCCGATTGCCGCGCAGAATATTATTACCTATTCGGTGGGGCTGGCCGACAATGTTATGGTCGGCTCTCTGGGGGAAGTGGCGCTGTCAGGAGTTTATCTTGCCAATCAGATCACCTCTTTTCTGCAGATGATGGTGATGGGGTTCTCGGCGGCCATGCTGGTGCTTGCTACCCAATATTGGGGAAAAAATGACGGGCAAAAGGTAAAAAGCATCATTGGCATTGCACTGAAATTTTGTCTTGCTGTCTCCTTACTGCTTTGGGCTGTTGTCTTTTTCTTTCCCGTGCAGGTGCTTTCCCTGTTCGGTGATGATCCCGCCGTTTTAAATGCGGGAGCGGAATATATCCGGATTCTCTGTTTTGCATACCCGTTTTTCTGTCTGACCAACATACTGATCTCTTCCATGCGGTGCGTGAAATCTGTCCGGATTGGCATGCTGGTTTCTACCGCCTCGCTGATTACCGATCTGTTTTTAAACTGGGTGATGATTTTCGGGCATCTGGGGTTTCCTGCTCTGGGGATCAAGGGTGCGGCCCTTTCCACGCTGATTACCCGTGTTCTGGAATCCGGCATCATGGTTTTTTACGTTTTTGTTTGCGATAAGAAGCTGAAAATCCGTCTTTCCCAGCTGATTGCCGCCGACAGGCAGATTCTGTCCGACTTTTTCCGGTATGGGTTTCCGGTTATCGCCGGCGACCTGATGTGGGGTGTCAATTTGGTTGTGCAGGGAGCCATTGTCGGGCACCTGGGCGCAGTCGCTATTTCGGCGGTCAGCATTGTCAATACGGTGTACTCCATTGTGTCCGTAGGGATCATTGGGTTGAGAGAGGCTTCCTCTCTGATGATCGGGACGGCGGTCGGGGCAGACGATATTCCCCTCGTCAAGCAGTATGCCCGCACGCTTCAGTTTATTTTTGTGGCGGCCGGGCTTGTCACCAGCCTGATTGTCTTTTTCACCCGGGATGTCGTTTTGCTGCTTTATCCCGACCTGGATGCTGAAACCGTGAGGGTGGCGAAAGAATTGATAACAGTCATGGCCGTTACGGTTTTGGGCACCGCTTATCAGATGTCCTCCCTGACCGGGATTGTCCGGGCAGGAGGTGCTACCCGCTTTGTGCTGATCAATGACCTGTTGTTTGTCTGGCTGGTTGTTTTGCCGTCTTCGGCGCTGGCTGCCTTTGTGTTCAGGGCCGCTCCCTGGATAGTTTATGCCTGTCTGAAATGCGATCAGATTTTGAAGTGTATTGTAGCGGTCATCAAGGTCAACCGTTTTAAATGGATTAAGAATTTAACCCGCGCAAATCAAACATAGGAAGCTGTGATTGCTGAAACAAAACGCCCGCAGGCTTTATATGCCTGCGGGCGTCTTTATGCGTTTATTATGCTTCCTCCAGTTTTGATTCGAGGACCTCTTTTAAGGAGGGGATGGAGGAGGAAGCGCCCTTGCGGGAAACCGAAAGGGCGGATGCGACGGAGGCCCGGCACAGGTTTTCTTCCGGGGGGATGCCGTCTTGAAGTCCGGCAATAAAATATCCGGTAAAGGTATCGCCCGCGCCTGTAGTATCAACCCGGTCCACTTTATAAATTCCATGGGTGAGCGTGATGACGGGATCCCGGTAAAAAACGCCTTTTCTGCCCAGAGTGAGCACGACAGCGCAGCCCGGGCTGCGCTGTAATAAAGCGTCGGCAATTTTATCGGGCTCCCGTTCGCCGGTCAGCTCAAAGCCTTCGATTTCGTTGAGGATATAGAAACCGATATCTTTTAAAGGAAGGTGAAAAACATCCTCAGTAACAGGGGAGGGATTAAAAGCGATTTTCATGCCCTTTTTGTGAGCGGATTCTATCAGGCAGGCGATGCCGGAGATTTCGTTTTGCAGCAGGAGAAGGTCGCCCTGTTGAAAACGGGAAAGCACCTCGTCGATAAATTCGCCGCTGATCTCGGCATTGGCGCCGCTGCTCAGAATAATACAGTTTTGCCCGCTTTGATCCACCTGAATGATTGCCTGGCCCGTCACGGCATTGCACAGCCTGACAAACTCGGTGCCGACACCCAGCGCTTCCAGCTGTTCTTTCAGTACCTTACCGTCCTCGCCGATTTTGCCGGCATGGAAAAGGCGGGCGCCTGCTTTTGCCATTGCTACCGACTGGTTAAACCCCTTTCCGCCCAGGTAGCGGTTAAACTGCTGCGGCCGGATGGTTTCCCCCGGCCTTACAAAATGCTCCACACTGTAAACATAGTCCAGATTCAGCGAACCGAAATTGACAATTTCCATGAAACGATCCGTACTCCTTCCGATATGCGGCTGCTTTTATACCGAGTCCCTGACGATCAGCCGCGGCATAAAAACAATTTTTTTTGCGGTTTCGTTTCCCAGCAGGGAGCTGAATAAAATTTCACAGGCCGTTTTGCCCATCTCATAGACAGGCTGCGCCATAGTGGTCAGTCCGGGACTGGTGTATCCCGCCATCTGAATATTATCAAAACCCATCACGCCCATTTCACCCGGAATACGGATGTGATTTTCCGCCAGCAGCTTCAGGCCGCCGATGGCCATAATATCCGCGCAGTAAAGAATAGCGTCGGCGTTTTTTGCCGTGCTCAGGATTTCCTTTGTTGCCTTTGCTCCACCCAGAAGATCCAGGCTGCCCTCCGCCATGTGATTCTTGAAAATCCCGTATTCAGTCATTACCCGGATATAGGCATCCCGCCTTTGTTCGAACACCGAAGTCCTGCTTTGTTCCCCCACAAAGGCGATGTCCCGTTTCCCTTTTTCATACAGATACCGGACCGCTTCCGCGATGCCCGCCTGGCTGTCACAGGATACTCCGGTTTCCTCGGGATATCCTTTTACACAGCGGTCTACCGGCACACAAGGAACGCCGTTCTGTTTAAAAATTTCAATCGGCCGTCTGTCCTTCCCGCCGGACATCAGAATGACGCCGTCGGCCTGCTTGCTGACCAGCAGGTTTGCGTAGGCGGTTTCCTTTTGAGGGCTGTTATCCGAATTGCATAAAATCACGCTGTAATCCGCCCCGCTGGCGGTATCCTCAACGGCTCTGGCAAGCTGTGCGAAAAACGGGTTGGTAATGTCGGGAACAATGACTCCGATGGTACCGGACATTTTCGTATTCAGAGACCGCGCTGCCAGATTCGGCACATAACCAATTTTTTTCGCTGCCTGCAGGATCTTTGTACGGGTTTGCTCGCTGATATTTTGATCTTTTTTGCTGATGACCATGGAAACCGTGGCTTTTGATACCCCCACCATGGCGGCGATGTCGTTAATGGTTGGCTTTTTTTCCATCATAGGGTTTCTAATTCCCTGATTCCGGAATGCCAAGCTTTGTAAACAGGTCTTTAAATATGGCGTTCCGGCTTAAGGATTTCGCACAGCGGATAAAGTGCCGGCTGTTGTCAAAACTCCAGGTGCACTGATCCGTTAGAATGGGGCTGTGGACGAGGTCGCTGGGAATCCAGCCGGGATTGACGAGCCAGCCGACTGCGGCAATGTCCCATATTTCCTTTGCCCAGGCAAAGTGGTCGGGAGAATAGGCTTTAAACAGCTCGATCAGGCAGTCGCAGAAAGCGTTTTTTCCGCCCAGGCAGGCTTCCAGCTCCGGGACGGAGGTGAGAAGGTGGGAAGCCACCCCCATACAGGGGATCAGAACAAGGGGAACGCCGCTGTCAAAAACGACCTGGGCCGCCGGAATATCCTGCTTTAAATTAAACTCCCGGGTATGTTCCCAATAAAGAGGATGACCGCCCAGCCAGACGACTACGATTTTTTCTATGATAGACGGATCAAGCAGCAGTGCAGAGGCCACGTCGGTAATAGCACCGATGGCCACAACATAAAGCGGCTCGCCATCCGATTCGTTTGCCTTTTTTACAATATCCCGGGCTGCGCCGCTGACGACAGGGTGCTCCAGATCCGGAAGGTATCGATCCGAGCCTTTCAATACAAATCCGTCGGTCTGAACCTTCAGTATCCTCAGCAGGCGCAGAATTTCATCATAGCTTTTTTCCATGCCGTCTTTTGGGCCGGAAGACCGGCTGTTGTGAAAGGGAGCTGCATAAACTGCCTCCAGCTTCAGCTTTTCCGGCGATTTCAAGGCATAAGCCAGGGCAAACTGATCGTCCACCTCGTTGTAGGTATCGGTATCGAGAACCATCCTGATTTTTCCATTCGGAGGGTCCAGCCGTTTTTGCTGCCAGGCGATGTCAAGCTGGGGGAAAAGGGCTTTGACTTTTTTCGGATCGTAATGGGAAGCTTCCTTCATTTCATCCACCTCATAGATGTTTTAATTGTAAGACCGTAAATTCAGCAAGTTAACCGGTTAAGTAAATTGTAGCGGTTTTTCTTCTGATTGTCAATCATTGTGTATGCAAGCTAAACAGGTTTAAAAAACCAATACTTTATTCTCGGGATGCAAGAGCTGAAAAAAATCGTTTGTCCCGGCTGCTCGGTTATTTCCATACGGAGCAGCCGGGGTTGACATCGTACGCAAAAGAAAACCGCTTGCGGCGCGGACAGCCGGTTGAAGAAACGGCGGGGCGATTCTTATAGGCCTTTGCCGTTTTGAAGCAGGGCAGCTACTTCCGCCTTCCCGTCCTGCGGGAATTTATCGCCGCCTGTCAGCGCTTCGGCGAACCGGAATTGAAAATATAGCGCCAAACGTATGCAGGAGCATCTTTATAGGCAAAATACGAGAGGCCGTATGGCCCGGGGGATTTATATGATGAAGAAAAAAATCAGCTTTTTACTGTGTTTTATAACGCTGATATTCGGCGCGTGCGCCGCACCGACGTTCGAACCAGCGTCATCTGTGTCTTCTGCGAGCGGACAGACCGTTACGTTTACCGATGATCTGGGCCGCACGGTGACGGTAGACAGCCCCCGGCGCGTGGCGGCACTGATCGGCAGTTTTGCAGAAGTATGGTGCCTTGCCGGCGGGAAGGACCAGCTGGTGGCTACGGCAGACGACGCATGGACGCAGTTTGAGCTGGATCTGTCGCAGGACGTTGTCAGCCTAGGGGCCACCAAGGAAATCAATGCAGAGCAAATCCTGGCGGCAGACCCGGACTTTGTCATCGCCAGCTGCAATACCGCCGCCAACGTGGAATTTCTGGAAACATTTGAAAAAGCGGGCCTAAACGCGGCATACTTTCAGGTCAGCACATTTGAAGAATATCTCCATATGCTGGACATTTGCACCCAAATTACCGGGTACAGGGAATATTACGAAAGCCGAGGCCTGGCTGTACGTGAACAGGTGGATGACGCCAAGGCGCGGCAGGATGGTTCCAATCCCACTGTGCTGTACATACGGGCTTCCGGTTCGGGATGCAAAATCAAAAACAGCGAAGACAGTGTTCTGGGGGAAATGCTGGCGGATCTGGGCTGTACCAATATCGCAGACAGCGAAGAAACATTGCTGGAAAACCTGAATATGGAAGTTATCGTCCAATGCGACCCGACATACATCTTTGTGGTAATGCAGGGCGAAGACCAGGAGAAGCTGGAAAAAGTGATAAGGACCACGCTGCTTGATGATCCGGCCTGGCAAGGGCTTTCGGCGGTGCGAAACAGCAACCTGTACATGATGGATCAGCGCCTTTACAACTTGAAACCAAATGTCCGATGGGGGGAAGCCTATGCGCAGCTGGCGGATATTTTATACCCTGAAGAATAAAAAAGGCGCTGTGCTTTGTCTGGTGCTATGCGTAATGCTGTTGGCATGCATTGTCTTCAGCCTGTGTCTCGGCGCGGTACGAATTCCGCTCCAGGCGCTGTGGCAGATATTGACGGGCACGCAAACGCAGACACCCGCGGCGCGCATTGTGCTGTATACGCGTCTGCCCCGGTGCTGGGGCAGCATACTGGCGGGCGCCGCGCTGGCTGTGTCCGGTGCGGTCATCCAGTCCGTTCTTACCAATCCTCTGGCCGCTCCACACATCATAGGCGTTAATTCCGGGGCAGGCTTTGCCGTTACGCTTTGCTGTGTGCTGTTTCCCACCGCCGTGTGGCTGATTCCTGCTGCGGCCTTTGGGGGCGCGCTGTTGGGGGTGATGACGGTAATCACCGTTTCTAAAAAGGCGGGCGCGTCGCGAACCTCGTTGGTGCTTGTGGGCATTGCCGTTTCACAGCTGTTTTCGGCCGGTATTGACGCGCTGCTCACCGTCATTCCTGATTCGCTCAGCAGCTATACGGATTTTCGCATCGGCGGTTTTTCCGGAGTAACCACCAGCCGTCTTTGGCCCGTTTTCTGGATGATTGTTTTGGGTCTTGGTCTGGCTGTCGCTATGGGCGGGCACATCGATATTTTGCTGCTGGGCCCGGAAACGGCGCAAAGCTTGGGACTGCCGGTAGAAAAAGTACGGTTTGCCGCGCTTTTCATAGCGGCTGCCTTGGCGGGTGCCGGGGTAAGCTTTGCCGGGTTGCTGGGATTTGTAGGCCTTATTGTCCCGCATGCCATGCGCAGATTCGTGGGCGAAAACAGCCGTATTCTTACCGTCGCTTCGGCGTTGGGCGGCGCGGTTCTGGTCTCTTTTTGCGACCTTGTGGCCCGCACGCTGTTTACGCCCTACGAAATTCCCGTGGGTATTGTAATGTCCTTTATTGGCGGCCCGTTTTTTCTTTATCTGGTTTTCAGCCGCAAAGGGGGGCACGCGCATGATTGAAGTGAAAGATCTGTATGTGGGCTATGACGGAAAACCTATCCTGCGTGACATCACGCTGTGTTTCCCGCGCGGGAAGGTAACGGTCCTCATCGGTCCCAACGGCTGCGGGAAGAGCACACTTCTGCGTACGGTTCTGGCGCTGATGCCGAAGCTCGGCGGCCAGATATTTTACGACGGTGTCAACGCAGACACAATCACCGGCAGACAAATCGCCCGGCAGGCCGCTTTCTTGTCACAATCGCGCAATGTGCCGGATATCATCGTAAACCGCATGGTGCTGCACGGGCGCTTTGCGCATCTTTCCTTCCCGCGGCAGTACCGCCCACAGGATAAAGCCATTGCCCGCGAGGCGCTCCGGCTGGCGGATGCGGCGGATCTGGAAGACCGCTTTGTCCAGCGACTCAGCGGCGGGCAGCGTCAAAAAGTGTACCTTGCCATGGCGCTGGCACAAAAGACGGAAACAATTTTTATGGATGAACCCACTACGTTTATGGACATACGTCATCAGCTGGATGTAATGCATATTGCTCACTGTTTGGCGCAGGAGGGAAAAGCTGTGGTTATGGTCTTGCACGATCTGTGCCTGGCCATGCGCGCGGCGGATTATCTGGTGGTGTTGGCACAGGGAAAGATACAGATGGCCGCCGCGCCGCAGGAGGTTTTTGCGGCCGGAGTGATATCGCGCGTATTCGGTGTGTCTTTGAGCTACACGCAGACACCGCGGGGCCGGCGCTATTATTATGGCGACTAAGTAAGGCACGCCGTCGGAATAGAGAAAGGAGAAAAAATGGCGTATTTCCCCTTTTTTATAGACTTGGAACAAGTCCCTGGCCTGGTGGTCGGCGGCGGGCAGGTTGCGCTGCGTAAAATTGAAAAGCTTTTGGATTATGGCCCGGCGCTGACCGTGGTAGCTCCCGAGATCCTGCCGGAAATTGCGGCAATGCCCACGGTAAAAACGTTGCGCCGAGCCTTTTTACCCGCCGACCTCGATATGACAGCTTTTGTCATTGCGGCCACCAATTGCTGCGTGCTTAACAGTGAGATCGCTCGTTTATGCAGGCAAAAACGCATTTTGGTCAATGCGGTGGATGAAAAGGAAAATTGCACCTTTTTGTTTCCCGCCCTGGTAAAACGAGGTCACCTTTCCATCGGCATTTCCACCGGCGGCGCCAGTCCCAGCGCCGCGGCATACCTGAAAAATGAAATTGCCGGCCTTCTGCCCGAGCAAACGCAGGAGATCCTGGTATTCCTGGAGACGGCGCGGCCGATACTGAAAAAGCGGTACGAAAGCGATAAGCAAATGGGCGCGTCAGTGCTTACGGCATTGTGGCAGGCGTGCCTTGCAAAGGGCGGAGCACTGAGCCCGCATGAAACGGAACAATGGCTTTGCCAATACGAAAAAGAGAGGCGCCAAGAATGAAATATCAGGCGGGATTTGTATATTTGGTAGGCGCGGGCTGCGGTGCGGCTGATCTGATCACTCTGCGCGGCTACGACTGCCTACGCCGCTGTCAAACCGTGATATTTGACGATTTGATCGATGACGCGCTGCTGGACGCTGTTCCCGCACAGGCGGAAAGAATTTACGTGGGCAAGCGGCGCGGGCATTGTGCCATGCCGCAGGAGAATATCTGCGCTTTGCTGGTGGAAAAGGCAGAACAGGGCAATATCGTTGTGCGGTTAAAAGGGGGAGATCCCTTTGTATTCGGTCGCGGCGGCGAGGAGATAGAAGCACTGCGGAAAGCCGGCGTGATGTATGAGGAAGTTCCTGGTATTACCTCGGCCATCGCCATTCCCGCTGGCGCGGGCATCCCCGTCACTCACCGCGGACTTAGTAAAAGCGTTCACATCATTACCGGCTCCACCGCCAATACGCCCGACGGCCTTCCGCAGGACATTGACCGGCTGGCGCAGCTGGACGGCACGTTGGTTATTCTGATGGGCCTGCATCACATCGAGGCGCTGTCCGGCCGTCTGCTGGCCGCAGGTAAACCGCCGCATACGCCGGCCGCCGTTATTTCCGGCGGCAATGCTCCGCACCCGGCCGTTGTACGTGGCACACTGAAAACGATCGCCGCGTTGGCGCGGCAAAACAACATCGGTACCCCTGCTGTAATCGTGGTGGGCTCGGTGGCTGCGCTGGATTTTTCTGTACCGGTGCCCGCGTGCCAGCCCTGTGGTGGGGAATAAAGCAGCCGGCGTCATGGAACACGGCGCTTGGAATGATATAAAAAAAGAAACAATGTCAAATACTGCCCGGATTGCCGCAAGCGCATTATCAATAGGCAAGCCACCGAGCGTTTGAGAAAAAGGCGTGTCCTTGTTATGCAGTAGGAGCGAAAAAGCCTTGTATCATGCGACTTTTTCAGCTTGTTTTTCATAGGGTAGTGAAGGTGACAATTCCCTACACGCTGAAAGCCAACGAAAAAGCCGATGGAATGAAAGTATGGTATATAGGGGCAGACAACGTCCTTCAGAAGGTGGAGGGAGCAAAATACGATGCCGACCTAAAAGCGATCGTTTTTGAAACAGATCACTTTTCCACCTATGCCGTTGCCTATCGTGCAAGCGCGGTAAGCAGCCCCTCTTCGGAACTGGGCAATTCATCCGGCGGCAGTGGGGGGATCTGTTCCTATTCCGGATACGGGAGATCACAGTATTCCGGCGTTCGGATTTGCAGGTATTCTGGCTTTGTATTCTCTTTAGCAGGTTTTCCAAATTGCCCTGCCATTTGGAAAAATAACAATCTGCGCACCATGCGCGTGGAATTAAAAGCTTAAGCAAAGAGCCTCAAATAACAAGATGCAGCCAAATTTCAAATTTCTTACAGTAAAATAATTAATATAGAATCCTAATTATTTATTTATATTTTTTATATAATACTGACATTTAGATGTATATTATTTATTGATTGTATCAATAAATGTTGATATAATCACAACGTAATAGTGATTGTAGTCACATACATATGAGTATTATAAATACAAATAAACCAAAATATGGCTTGCTCTTAGCCAATATATAAGTCAGGAGGCTTTTATGAAAGACAATAAAACAGGCTTTGTATATATTGGAAAATTGATTCCTCCCAAGCCGCCCGAAGGTGTACGCTTTGAATTTGACCACCGTTTTTTGCCAGTGCCCCACGAGTACAGCGGACTTTTACTTTATCAAGTGGGTGGGCTTTGCTGTAATGCGAATTACGAGCTGCCAACCCATCCACAGTGGTGCCATGAAATAAGTTATATTATTTCGGGAAGTGCCAGCTTTTACTGTAACGATGTGGAATATCTTGTTGGGCCAAGAGATTTGTTTATTTCACCCAAAGGAGTTACACATAAAATTATTGCACATAGTCAGGAATCGCTGCGTTTTGCATATTTGGGCTTTGATTTTGCCGACGGAACAGCATTAATACAGTATAATGAACTTTGTAATTTTTTTCTTAACACAAAAGAATACCTAAAAAAGGACATGCAAAAGGTTATGGAACCGTTATACCTCCTGATTGATGAATTTTTTTTCCCACATTCTGGCGGAGATTTAATGATATACAGCACAATGCTGCAATTATTGGTGCTAACTTATCAGAGCTTTACTACTCCAAAACGGCAGGACTACCGAAGTATTCTTTCTGACAGTGCCGTTGGGCAAATGATATACGAGGTTATTCGATACGTGACGCGCAACCTCTTTACAATGTCTGGTATCCATGAGATGGCGCAGGAATTGGGGTATAGCGAATATTATATCTCCCATGCATTTCGCGAGAAAACCGGGCAGACTCTGCAGTCCTATATTATCCAAAAAAAGATGGCCTATAGCATTGAGCTGCTTCGTTTGGGAAATTGTTCAATTTCTGCTGTGGCACAGCAGATGGGATATGCTAACTCTCATTCTTTTAGTAAAGCGTTTCATAAAGTAACGGGGTATTATCCATCCCATTATATGAAATTATTTTAAACTTAAGTCATCAGATTCAGTATAGCCCTATGTGCTTTTTGCAAACATGGTATCCAAATTTGCGGTTATCACGTTCTTTGATTGTGCTGTTGGCACAGTTTTATTGACAATAATATGTACAAGTTATATAGTAAATACAGCAAATAGTCCTAGTACATATCGAATTTTAGGCTTGCTATTGAACAGGTTGTTGAGTTACACCATGCTTTTTTATTCTGAAGTATTAGCAAATTAGTAGTGATACAGTTTTGATAGAGATATCTCATGACAGCTGTCATATCTTTGTCTTAACAATAAAATGAATGATAGTTGTCTTTACAATAGCATGTTTGGTATATTCTTTGCCTCGGCAGTTCATCCTTTATGGTGAAGGCCTTGTGGCAAAACGATTATACCGAAAGGGGTGACAAGATACAACTTTCATTCATCATTACATTACCCACCTATAAACGAGGAGGAAAAATCATGAAGAAAAGGCTATCCAAGTTTTTTGCGCTAATGTTGGCTATTTGCATGATATCGGTAGTTGTTTCCGGGTGTTCTGATTCAAATTCCAATTCGGGTGCTTCTAATGCTGGCTCTGCTGCGCCCGCTGAAAAAACAAAAGTTACTTTCTGGTATTTGTGGAGCGGCGATGCTATTGCTAGAATTGACGAACTTGTTAAAAGCTACAATGCACAAAGCGATAAGTATGAAGTAGAGGCTGTGTCTACACCAGATACCCAGAAAATTTTAGCTGCCATTGCTGCGCAAAATGGTCCGGACTGTTCGGATGACTTTAGCTCCAATGTTGCCAAGTATGTTGGCACGGGAATGCTTGAACCTTTGGATAACTATATAAGCAGTGCCGGATATGACGTTGATGATATTGTTCCGGCTGCGCTTGGAACCTGCAAAGTAGAAGATATTACCTATGCATTGCCTTGTAACATCAATTTCAGTGCTATGTATTACAATAAGACTATTTTAAGTGAAGCGGGATATACCGAACCGCCAAAAACCTTGGAAGAAATGTATGAAATGGCCGTGAAAACCACAAAAATAAATTCTGATGGTACCATTGATACATTAGGGTTCCCGGATTTTCCATCAGTTTATTATGCGGATGCTATCGCTGTGGCAGCAGGAGGCGGATTTATTTCTTCTGAAGGAGAAGTCGTTTCTGCCGATAACGAAGGAAATAAACTGATGCTCCAATTAGCCGTTGATTACCGTACAAAGTTTGGCTTGGAAAATGTCCAAAAATTCACTTCAGGCGGAAAGTACCTTGATCCGACGGACCCGTTCTTGATGGGCAAACAAACCTTTCGTATTGACGGCCCTTGGATGGGATACAGCATTAAAGAGGAATTTAAAGCTGATGTAGACTATGGTGTGATTTATATACCCTATTCGGAAAAACACCCTGAGTATGAAGGCAGAGCCAGAGTTTCCAGTTCAATGCTCTATGTGCCTGCCAGTGCTAAAAACAAAGAGGGGGGCTTTGACTTCATTTCTTATTTCTGCGGGCCTGAAGGTTTAAATGCTGTTGTTATTCCCGGCGGAGATTTTCCGTGCAGGCTGTCTGTAATTAAGGATCAGACTTTCTTGTCAAACGGATATGACAGAGATTTTTATGGCAAATTGGCAGAAAGCTCTAACCTTATCACTAGCTATATCAATACAAGCACCAGCGAATATGAAACCTATAATAATGAGCAAATTGAACTTTGCCTCAATTTAAAACAGAGTGTCGAGGATACTTTAGCAAATATCAATGCAAAAGGTACAGAAATGTTTGGTAAATAATTTACTTGATGTGTTTTCAGATATGGCAGGTGTTTTAGCGCCTGTCATATCTGAAATAGATTATTGCTAAGGTGGGAGCCATGGTGAAATCATCCGCTGTTTTAGGACCTAAAAGAAAAGCCGTCAATGCTGCAAAACGAAAAGATGCCTGGGCCGGATTATTATTTTCTCTGCCATGGATTGTCGGATTTCTTTTATTTAGCTTATACCCAATTGGAGTTTCCGTATACTACAGCCTGACAGAGTTCAATATATTTCAATTTCCAAAATGGGTAGGGCTAGGCAACTACACGACCTTATTTCAAGATCCTAAGTTTTATACTAGTCTTATAAATACCTTTTATATGGTAATTATCGGCACTCCTGTCACATTAATTGCCAGCTTGCTTCTGGCTGTTATTTTAAATCAAAATTTGAGTTGCCGCCCAATATTTCGGACAGTTTTTTATTTGCCAAGTATTGTACCCGCAGTGGCATCCTCATTGTTGTGGATTTGGATCTTAAATCCTCAATATGGCTTGTTCAACTCAGTTCTAAAAGTGTTTGGAATCTACCAGCCTAACTGGTTGGTAGATCCTAGTTTTACCAAACCGGCTTTAATTATTATGGCGGTTTGGGGTACCGGCCAGACTATGATTGTTTTTTTGGCGGCTCTTCAGGATGTGCCTAGATCTTTATATGAAGCGGCAGAAATGGATGGAGCCGGCACAATCAGAAAGTTCTTTTCCATAACGATTCCCAGTATAACTCCCGTAATATTTTTTCAGCTTATCATGAGCATTATCGCTTATTTCCAATACTTTACTCAGGCGTATATATTGATCAATAACAGTGGTTCCGGAAGCGGATTAAACGGAGTGAGCGGCGGCCCTGAAAACTCATTGCTCTTCTATTCGCTTTATCTGTGGCATAATGCATTTGGATATTTCAAGATGGGCTATGCGTCTGCGATGGCATGGGTATTATTTATTATTATCATGATCGTCACACTGATTCTCTTTAAAACGCAGAAAAGGTGGGTAACCTATGGAGACGAATAGCATAAAAGGAAGCAGCATCAAGAAGAAAAGAGTTTTTTCAAAAACTATTTTGTATCTGGTTGTTATTGTCCTATCAGTAATTTTCTTATCTCCGTTTGTATGGATGCTTTCTACATCCTTGAAAACGCAGGAAGAAATCTATTCAATATCCAAATCCATTTTACCGGAAAAAATATATTGGACAAATTACAAGCTTGCCGTCACTGAGATGCCATTCTTGCGCTATTTTTTCAATACTGCCGTAATTACAATATTAGTGGTTGTGGGAATATGCTTCTCTTCTTCTCTGGTTGCATATGCAATGTCAAAAATTGAGTGGAAAGGGAAAAAAATATTGTTTCCTGTCATCATAGCTACTATGATGATTCCCTCTCAGGTAACAATGATTCCGCTTTATATTGTATACACCAAAATGCATATGGTTGGCACTATTCTTCCTTTGACGCTTCCCTATTTTTTAGGAGGCGGAGCTTACTACATCTTTTTACTGCGCCAGTTTTTTCCTACAATTCCCAACTCTTTGGTGGAGTCCGCAAGAATAGACGGCGCATCTCATTTTACAATTTATTCAAGAATTATGCTGCCTCTTTGTAAACCCGCTTTAACCAGCGTAGGTATATTTGCTTTTATGTTTACTTGGTCGGACTTTATGGGACCATTGTTATATCTTAATAAGCAGGAGCAGTACACGCTTTCAATAGGATTGCAGGCATTTATGGGAACTCACTTTGTTGAGTGGGGACCATTAATGGCAGCATCAACAATATTTACCGTTCCGGTAATATTAATTTTCTTCTTTGCGCAAAAGTATTTTATTGAAGGCATCACTGTTACCGGTATTAAGGGATAGTAAAAAGCTCCGTCAAAATACTCATTTTTTGGCGGAGCTTGCCTATGTAAAGGAAGTAAGTATACTATGATAAAAGTGCTGTACATCCCTTTGGACGAAAGAGCTTGCAATTATGAGTTCCCCCAAAAACTGTGCGAAATGACGGAAGATCTTGAATTGCTTGTTCCTTCAAAAGATAATATGGGATGCTTAAAAAAACCGGCGTCTGTTGAAATCTTATGGGACTGGCTGTTTAACCACGCAATAGATGCCCAATATGCCATTTTATCAGTAGATACTTTAGTGTATGGAAACATTATTAATTCCAGGACGCATCATCTTAATAATGAAGACTGTGCAAAAAGGCTTTCACGTTTTAAAAAGCTGAAGCAGATAAACCCTGAATTGGAGATTTATGCTTTCAATTTGGTGGCTCGAGTGGCAGCCTACAACAATTCCCATGAAGATCCCGATTATTGGGAAAGTCACGGGTGGGCCATATGGCGTTATACTTACCTTACCGACAAGATCGCCCGAGGCGATCATTCTCAGGAAGAAATAGACGAACTGGCAAAAGTAAAGGATTCCATTCCTGAAGATATTCTGGCAGATTTTCTAACAAGACGAAATGTTGACCGCACCACAAATCTTGCTTGTGTTGATTTAGTTTCTGATAATATTTTTAAATTGCTGACTATTCCTAAGGACGATACGGCGGAATATGGATATGCGGCAATGGACCAGGCCGCAATAGCAGAGAAAGTCCGCGAAAGGCATCTGACGAACAGAGTACTGATATATCCGGGAGCGGATGAAGTAGGAAGCGTGCTGTTTGCAAGAATTTTTAACAGAGTTAAACAATATACTCCTAAAGTATATGTCCGTTACTCCTCTACCCTAGGGCCGACCATTGTACCAAACTATGAGGACCGGCCTCTGCATGAAAGCATTAAGTGGCAGATTACCTCTCTGGGAGGCATTGTAGAAGACTGTGCCGGTGCTTCCGATTGTATGCTGGCTGTAAATTCTCCCGGAAAATATCAAATTGAATCTGGCGAGCAATATAACAAAGACTTAACATTCAAAAGCCACATGAATATACCGGAGTTCTTAGGCTATATTCATTATTATTCGCATAATTATAAAAAGGCAGTTGGTATTGCCGAAGTTTCCGTTTGCAACGGTTGTGAAAATGAGTTTATGGATTCAGCCCTGGAAGCAGGAATCTATGACGATGTACAGGCGGTGGGGGGGTGGAATACTGCGCAAAACACCATTGGTGTGGTATTAGCTCAAACAGTGATAGCCTCTTATTACAACTGCTTTGAAAATAAAGCGGAGTTGCTGATGCACTCTGAAGAATTCAAGCTTCGCAGTATTGTTTGCGACTGGCTGTATCAGTCTAATGTTTTGCATCAGTTTTATTTTGAAAATTTGCATGCAGCCGATAAAATAGATTTATATTTTTTAAAAGAAAATTATGAAAAAACAAGAGTTTATTTTACTGATAACCTTCGTAAGCTTATTGCGCAAAAATTCCCCGACGGATATAAAGGATTAAAAATACAGCTGGATAATTTATACTTTGACTGGGATGGCGTTTTTTACATCAATTTTAAAATTTATTTAAAACAGCAAGAAAAAGAGGGGGCTTTATGAATCGCTCGGTTCCCATCAGTTTTATTCGGATAACAGCATTATTCATGATTATTCTCTGTCATATTTTTCAGGGTGAAAATATGCTTCTTGCATGGTGGTTTAATGTCGGCGTTCAAATATTTTTATTCTTATCCGGTTTTTTATATGGCGGAAAACAAATCAGTCAGCCGGGAATTTGGCTGAAAAAACAATTTCAAAAGATCCTCGCGCCTTATTACGTGCTTATAGTTTTTATTCTCGTTTTCTACCTTATAGCCGCCAGAAATCTGCTTAGTGTAAATGCTGTTTTTACTAATTTATTTGTTCTTCAGGGAGTAGGCACAGGACTTCCCGGAATTGAACATTTATGGTTTATTACCTATATCCTCATATGCTACTTATTTACTCCGGTATTGCAGATTATCAATTTTTCAAAAACAACCTCCGAAGGAAAACAAAATCATCCTTTTATAAAATTACTGCTCATTTTATTCGGCTTACAGTTGTTTAATTTTACCGGTACACTTAATTTGACGGTGTCTAATATAGCGGCCTATATTATCGGCTATTATTTTTCCAGACAACATTTTATCAATGGCCTGCCCAACCGTAAACTTCTGATAAAGAGCTCTGTTTGGATTATTTCTTTATGCGCAGTTACTACCCCATTTATTCTGTATATGGAATATTTCGGCGGAGCCGACACCCTTACCTTAATTGCTCCCTACGAATACGTTCTTTTTAACTGGCATCATGTACTTCTGGGCATTACAATCTTTTTGCTGCTTTATTGCTTATTTGAACGAGTCCTTCGATCTGATAATAAATTAGTAAAAAAGATATGTAAGTTTGGCGACACCTTTTCTTACCCGATTTATTTGACGCATCAAATCTTTATTCTTGGAAATTTTTCACTGTTGAATGTTACAGGTATTAAGGCAGTAAACATCGTTGCAATATTTTTATTGTCGGTGATCAGCGGTATACTCCTGCAAACTCTTAGCAAGCCAATATTGAAGAAGTTCAGCACTTCTCAGACACCCATGTATCAAAAATAAAATAGAATACAGAAAAAGAGGAAAAAGTATGGAACTTGCTTATTACGGAACAGCCGCAGCAGAGGGCTGGCCCGGGGTATTCTGTGAATGTGAGTCATGTAAAAAGGCCAGAAATTTGGGAGGAAAAAATATAAGAACGCGTTCGCAGGCGATCGTAAATGATGACCTGTTAATTGACTTTCCTCCGGATACTTACATGCACAGCTTGTATGGAACTCTGAATTTGCGCAAGGTAAAGGCTCTTCTTATTACTCATGCTCATACAGATCATTTTTATCCTGAAGAACTTATCATGTACGGAGAGCCTTACGCTCACCACAGTGGTGCTGTGGTGCTGGACGTATACGGCAATAAACCGGTGAAAGATTGGTTTGCCTCAGCAATGAGGCTCAACGACTCATCTGACCTTACAAAGAAGCTGAGTTTCCACGAGATAGCTCCGTTTAAACCTATACAGGTACTTGATTATAAGGTTACACCCCTGCTTGCTGCTCATGATTTATCCATGCAGTGCTGCATTTACGTGATAGAACAGGGAAATAAACGTATTTTATATGGCAATGATACCGGCATATTTCCAGAAGAAACGTGGGATTACATAAAAGGGCTGCGTTTTAATCTGGTTAGTTTGGATTGTTGTAGTTTGATGCAGCCAAGCGGTCATGCCCATATGGGGTTAGCTGAAAACCGAATTGTGAAAAATAGAATGAGAGAACTTGGGTGCGTAAATGAAGATACCTGTTTTGTAGTAACCCATTTTTCTCATAACGGTAATTTGACCCATGAAGAAATTGAAAATACTTGTGCAGATGACCGCTTTACAGTAGCGTATGACGGTATGAAAGTCAATATATAATATGGCAAAGTGCGTAATTATTTATAAAAATATGTTGAAATAAAGAACCCAATACCCACTGCTTCTAACAAAATGATTTTTGTCCTATACGGACTGGAGGGAGAATACTGTTGATGAATTGCGCAAATTGCCTTTACGGCTGAAACGAATGGGAATAAATGTTTTTCTTGACGGTTACAAAACCGCCAATCAATTCTTTTTCGGCCGATCTGACCATTTTAAGCATATTGGCGGGTTCCATTATGCTCCTCCCTTTCAAGGATACTCGCCGCTTGCCGTTGACAATATAATCTTAGCACAGCAACAAGTATCCCCGGAATGTACGATTTGAAATTTTCTACCTTTCATTTTGACCTGCACTAATCCGTAAATAACTCAATAAAAAAGCTTGGGGATGCGATAGGTCCGCCCAACCTTCAACCTGTCGGTTTTATTCTCTTGTATCAGAGCATAGCCTGTCTTTGTGCTGATACCGAGTATTTTGCACATCTGCTTGATGGCTTGGCTATATCTGCGTTCACCAGTTAGAGGAAATCATCGACCCGGACTATATCACATGCAGACACAACACCTTACTGAAAAATGCGGGACTGCCCCATGTGAGGTTTCACGATCTCCGGCACTCCTGCGGCGGGCTGATGATGGCAAATGAGGTTCCTATGGAGCGTGTCCGTGATTGGGTAGGTCGTAGCGACATCCGCACGACGGTTAACACCTATGGCCACTTGGAGTATCATTCCAAGAAACAGACAGCGGAGATTATCGGCAACTCATTGACGGGAAACCTTTTGGCAAGAGAAACCGCATTGGCAAACGGACAGAACTGACAGCTCAAAAAGCCTGTAAACAGGCGGTTTCTTGAAAGGGGTGGATAGAACCATGAACGGAGCAAGAGGAAAAATAACATTGCACAAAAAGGGCGAAAGCCTGCAATCCTTTCTGTTAGCGTTCATAGGGGTATTTTGTGAACCCATAGCCTTTATGTAGCGGCGGGTAGCGTATGCTGCCCGTCCTAACGCCGTTTATGCCGTCTTTTGCTTGCCGTTGGACTGTTCCGGCAGTTCTTCGATTCTCTGTTCGCCAGTCTCTGCCTGCTCCACGCTGTCCATA
>ENA-UOOK01000424-UOOK01000424.1-fermentation-metagenome-genome-assembly--contig:-NODE-424-length-55419-cov-11.959884_pt1 | contig 55419 bp, 52 predicted proteins | sample MGYA00245777_ERZ724023 | MGnify/ENA primary metagenome ERZ724023 (study PRJEB28704, sample SAMN03018312) | fermentation metagenome | biome: anthropogenic terrestrial biome; feature: soil; material... | reverse complement strand
GTTATATCGTTTGGCGAGCAGCCCTGCACAAAACATTACAAGTACAAACTGGTACACAGCGGCACAGGAATGGGCAAAGTCTAATGATATTTCTGACGGACTTAATCCGGATGATTCAATTACAAGAGAACAACTTGTAACATTGCTGTATCGCTTTGCACAAAAAAAGGGACTGGATGTCTCCAAATCAGGTGATTTATCTATCTTTGCAGATGCAGACGATGTATCACTTTGGGCAACCAAAGCTATGGAGTGGGCGGTTGGCAATGGAATTATCTCCGGTAAGGGCAATGGTGTCCTTGATTCCAAGAATACAGCAACCCGTGCGGAAATAGCAACTATTCTCATGAGGTTCATAGAACAAAATTAAAACATTAATCATGGCCATCAATTATCCGGTGGTCATGATTTTTATTGTTGATACAAACAAAAGGAACTCATACACGATTAGATGATTATTGATAAAATTGAAGATGTAGTAGCAACGAACATCCCTTACACCTGGAGAAATTGCAGATTTTGAGTTTCCACATTTTTAAATTTCATTTTTTATAATCATTTTTCAAAAGAATAAATTGAGAATTATAAAGTAATCCATAATTTAAGAAAATAAATAGAAAACTAATCATAAATTCTTAAGATTTATTGATTTATCAATAAAAAATACAAAAGTGCTTACCTATATGTTATAATTAATTCATGACAAAAAATTAAACAAAGGAGCACTTTTGCATGATTAATTATAACAGATTAGCTTACGAATTGAAACGGGATATTTCAAATTTTTCAAATAAAATTTCTGCTGGTTTAAAACGACCAAAAATGAAGTTTTTAACACAGATGATTTATGGTTTGCTTGAAGGAAATAAAGCTCATTTAAGTGAAATCGCCCGTTCATTAAAGGAATCTATAACTCTTAAGAAAACTATTGAACGTTTATCAAGAAATCTTTATAATTTTGACGATGGTGATAAGGTCATGGAAAATTATATTGATATAGTTAAACAAAATATTAATGACGATTATTCTGTAATTATCATTGATAATTCAGATATTGCAAAGCCATGCAGTAAAAAATTAGAAGCATTAACCGATGTCCGTGATGGTAGCACAGGTGAAATAGTGAAAGGGTACCAAACAATTGAAGCTGCTGTATTAACTTCTAATGGAAAAATGCCTTTGCCGGTTTATGAAAAGGTGTTTTCCGCTGCAGAAAAAGGATTTATTAGTGAAACATATGAAAATATTCAATGCCTTAAGTCACTTAGCGAGCATTTTGGCAACAAATGTATCAGAACTTTAGATAGAGGTTTTGATGCAAATGCATATTTAAGATATTTTATCAAAAACAACGAACGCTTTGTTATACGATTAAAAATGAATCGTAATGTAATATATAATGGAAAAACTCAAAATGTTCTCGATGTAGCGAATAGGTACAAAGGTAATTACAATTTGAAATTTAAAGGGCAAAACAAGAATAATATTGATTGTAAAATTAGTTATATTCCTGTAAGTCTATGTGAATTTCCAAATAAAGAATTAACATTAATAGTTATCTATGGCTTTGGAAAAACCCCTATGATGCTTCTTACAAATTTAAACTCCCCCGAGAAGAAAAAAATATCCCTCTTGGTTACTAAAGTGTACTTAATGAGGTGGCGTATTGAAGAATATTTTAAATTTAAGAAGCAACAATTTGATTTTGAAGATATCAGAGTTCTGTCATTAAAATCCATTCGAAATTTCAATTTAATTGTAACAATTACAATTGGATATATTGGTATAATGACTTCCGAAAAGGCTGATTGCATATTTTTCAAGGAGCTCAAGGAATGTTCAAAAAGAATTTATGACATTCCTAAGTTTATTTACTATGCTATTGGCTATGCAATAGAAAATATTTTAGTTAAAACAAAAGTTGGAATTCAAAGCTTTATTCCTAAAAATCATAAATCACAACAATTTAATATCTTCAAGTATTTTAAATTAGCGGCTTCTTAGTTACTCGAATTCTAATTTTGGGGAAACTCAAAAAATTAAATGATTGTAATTAAAAGCTATTCAGCTATAATATATGTAAGAAAATATTAAAGAGGGATGATTTTAATGAGCAAAGTTATAATTCAAGAATGTAAAGACTATTCAGTAGATGACATAATTGTTAAAATAAATAATGGTATTGAAAAATTAGGTGGATGGGACAGTTTTGTTAAGAAAGGAGATGTTGTCTTACTCAAGGTAAATCTTATCGGACCTAAGACTTCTGATTCAGCTGCAATTACTCACAGCGAATTTGTCAGGGCATTATCTAAGATATTAATAAATAGAGGTTGCACGGTGTGGATTGGTGATAGTTCAGGCGGAGCTATTGCCGGCATTGCACCTACTGCTCAAAGTTTTAAAGTTTCAGGATATGAAAAAGTTGCCAAAGAGGAAGGTGTCATTATAAAGAACTTTGATAGAGAAGGAGTTTTTGAGGTAGAACCCAAAGGTAAGTATAAAGAAAAGATGTATCTGGCAAAACCATTGTTTGATGCAGATGTAGTTATTAATTTACCTAAGTTAAAAACCCATTCAGCAACCATTTATACCGGAGCTGTAAAAAATGTTTTCGGTTGCGTACCTGGACTTCGTAAAGCCATGTATCATAAAATAGCACCTATTAAAGATGACTTTGGTGAAATTTTAGTTGATATTCATGAAGGTATTAAATTTGACCTACATATAATGGATGGTATAATTTCTATGCAGGGTGAAGGACCTACAGCAGGAACTGTTTACAATGCAAACAAGATACTTATCAGTACAGACCCCTTAGCTTTGGATACGGTAGCTGTTAATATGCTTGGAATGTCTGTTGAGGATATCCCTGTTTTAAGTGCAGCCAAGAAAAGAAACTTAGGTCAATGTAATTTAGATGAAATTGAAATAGACGGAGATTACAATACCATTCCACATCTAAAGGACTATAAATTACCCAAAAACTTGAAGAATACAAGACGAATGAATAGCAACGCAGTAATAAAAGTAATTGACTTTTTTAAAACTAAGCCTGTAATCAATAATAAGAAGTGCAAGAAATGCAATATGTGTGTAGAAAGTTGCCCATTAAATGCTATAGATATAGACACTAAAAAAATTGATTATCATAAATGCATTGAATGCATGTGTTGCCATGAATTATGTATCCATAAGGCTGTAGAATTGAAAAAAGATAATATTTTAGCTGGTATAATAGCAAGATTTAGCGAATAGAAGGGTAGATAAGATTGTAAAATATAATAGGAGGATATAATGGAATTTGATATGTTGAATCTAATAATGAAAAGAAGGTCTATAAGAAAGTTTAAAGATGAAAAACTAACTGGGGAACAAATCCAAGAATTAGTGAATGCCGGATTGTTAGCTCCTACATCAAAAAATAATAAAGCGGTTGAACTTATTGTAGTAGACGACATAGATACAATTCTTAAATTAAAAGATTGCAGAAATATGGGAACCATCGGACTGCAAACTGCGCCTTGTGCAATTGTAGTTATTGGTGACAGTGAAAAAAGTGATGTATGGGTAGAAGATGCGTCAATTGCAGCTTCCTATATACAATTAAGAGCCGAAGACATTGGATTAGGGTCGGTTTGGATACAAATGAGAAACAGAGTAAGTGAAAGTGACAGCTCAGAAAATGAGATTAGAAAGCTATTAAATATACCTGAAAAATATGGAGTTCTCTGTATCTTAGCCATTGGCTATAAGAACGAAAACAAAGAAGCTTATACTGAAAATGATGTTGAAGAATCAAGGGTACATTTTGGAAAGTATAGGTAAAAGATATGAGTTTAAAAGATTTTGATGATTATATATTAGGAATCGAAGAAGAAGCAACTATTTCAGAGATTAACAAAATACCAAATGTTCATTTAACGGAATTTAATGACATTAAAAATGTACTGAAAAAACGAAGCAGAAATTCTCATAAGGGAACCTATGGCAAGGTTGGATTTGTATCCGGCTCAAAGGGTATGGCGGGAGCTTGCGTATTAAATCTTAATGCGGCTCTAAGGTGCGGCAGCGGACTTGTTAAGGCATTTATACCGGATGATATTTATACCGTTGTTGAATCTATGTCATTGGAAGCTATTACATATACCTATAATGTTAATGAAATCTCTTTTGAAAAGCTTCAAAAAGAAATTATTGACTATTCTGATGTTGTGGCAACCGGTTCGGGCTGTGCAAATATAGCTGATTATATTAATGTTTTAAATTATTTATTGAAACACTGCACACAGCCCTTGGTTATAGATGCTGAGGGTATAAATCAACTTAATTTGAATAATTTAAAAAGTCATAAGAATCCTATTGTATTGACACCTCATTACGGTGAAATGTCTAAATTACTTAATAAAGATATAGATTACATAAAAACTGATATTATTGAAAAATCTATGGACTTTTCAATGGAATACAATGTCTATTTAGTTTTGAAAGGTGCCAGGACTATTATTGCATGTCCTGATGGGCATATCTACATCAACACTACCGGAAATCCGGGAATGGCAACAGCCGGAAGCGGGGATGTATTGACTGGAGCAGTGGCATCATTTATAGGACAAGGGATTGAAATTAAAGACGCATTAAAAGTTGCAGTATACTTGCATGGCTTAGCTGGAGATATTGGCGTCAAATACGTAGGCGAATATTCACTGACAGCAGGAGATATTGTTACATATTTGCCACATGCCATAAGAATGCTGACAGGGCTTGAGGACTATTTCAAAACAATTTAGGGATTAGTAAAGAGAATTTTATTTTTGTTTAACTTTACATATCTTTTTTTAATTCATTCCTTGAGGAATTGTTTTTCAGAGCACTACTTAGAGATATGGGGGCGGTAATCACTAATACAGAGTTAATTGTATTTGATTTAGTTAAAATATCAGGAACCCCTGAATTTAAAGAGATATTAAAATTAGTTAAAAAGAACATCGACCTTAAGGAGAAACATATTAAAAAATAATTAGGAAGGTGAAAATATGTATCATCTCAGATTAAAAGGTTCTCACTATGAAATGGAATGAAAAGAGGGAAAATTATTAAAAGGTGCAATATTACATTTCCATTAAACCTTGATAGTTTTCAATTAGAACATGGGATAGAAAGCGAAAAAATATTGAAAACATATTTTCCGGAAGTGTGTGATGAAGTAAAGGGAATTACTGATACTTTAAATATAGATTATTTAAAGTTCATATCGTGGATGTTAGCAATGGGATGTTGCATGTATAATCTTGATAGTAATATCCCTGAAATTAGAGGCTGTACAGCATTTGCAATATTTAATAATGATAGGATGTTATGTGGAAGAAATAATGATCTGCCGCCATTTTTAAAGGATGGTAGCAAAAGTGAGATTTATACTCCAAACAATGGTAATAAGTTTAATATTACCACATCATCATTTGTAAATGGTGAAGAAGGACTGAATGTAAAAGGATTAGCTGTTGCTATGACTTTTGTGCTGACAAAAATAGAGGATATAAAAGCAGGGTTTAATTCGGTTTTTATAGTTAGATATCTTCTTGAAAAAGCTAATAATGTAGAAGAAGCAATGGCAATGTTAAATGAATTACCCGTTGCATCTAATTCAAATATATTGTTGGCAGATAAAAGTGGTAAAATGCTAGTAGTTGAGTGTTCTCCAAATGAAAAGAAAATCAGAAACCCAATCAATCTTGAAAATGGCAATAAGGTTATTTGTACAGTTAATAGTTTTACTTCACCTTATATGAAAAAATACGAATGGATTGGTGAAGATACATACTGCTCTGATGAGAGATATAATGTAGTTATTGATGCTATAAAAAACTACAACAATGAAAATATTATAGACTATTTACAAAATCTTTTAAAAGGTAAATATGGTTTTATGTGTCAATATGAAAAAAGATTAAATTTTGAAACTGTTTGGAGTTCTATATTTGATTTGAATACATTAAAGATATATAGAGCTGAAGGGGATCCCCGAAGAAAGAAATTTATTGAAGATATGAGGTTAACCTAAGAATTTAAAGTTTTATTATTAAATTGCCCAAACGGGCTTTTTTTGGCTTTCTGTATTTAATCCAATTGCCTTAGCAGGGTATCCTTCTAATATTTCATTATCATTAAAAATGCTTCTTTGTTTTACAAGGGTACCTGATTTAACTAAGGGTGGTTAGGTGTTCCGATTAGTACTGAATTTTCAAGCACCATATCCTATATTTTTAATGATGTCAAGCTGCTATTCTAAGATTGAATTTATCATATTATTAATCTATAATGAAAAATATCAAATATAAAAGAATTGGAAGGAGCAAAATATGTCTAAAGAAGAATTTTATTATAAATCTAAAGACAGAAAAACTAAAACACGTGTAATAAAATGGGCTCCAGATAATGAAGTAAAAGCAGTCTTGCAAATTTCTCATGGAATGCTTGAGCACATTGAAAGGTACCATAACTTTGCAACTTATATGGCAGAACATGGAATACTTACAGTTGGAAACGATCATATTGGCCACGGAAGCTCTATTAAAAGTGAAGAAAACAGGGGATATTTTTCAGAAGATGACGGCAATAGTGTTCTGATTGAAGATATGCATACTTTAATGAATATTATCAAAGATGGTAATCCTAATATACCATATTTCATTCTTGGACATAGTATGGGCTCTTTTCTTACAAGACAATTTATTACGCTTTATGGAAATCAAATTAACGGTGCAATAATTTCAGGAACAGGCCAGCAGCCTGTATTACTTATTAAAACTGGAATTTTTATTACAAAAGCAATTGCATTATTCAAAGGTTGGAGGTATAGAAGTAAATTTGTAGATTTTTTAGCCATGGGAGGAAATAACAATAAATTCACACCTGCCAGAACTAAATTTGATTGGCTTACAAGAGATGATGAAATAGTTGATAATTATATTTCTGACTCAAGAATAAGTTTTATTTTTACTTTAAATGGATTTTATAATCTATTCAAATCAATTCTATTAATGAATAAGGATGAAAATCTTAAAAACATACCAAAAAATCTTCCTATGATACTTATATCTGGTGAAAGAGATCCGGTTGGAAATTTTGGAAAAGACGTTTCTAAGGCATTTAAGATGTATAATAATCTAGGCATGAAAAATGTTTCAATGAAATTATATAGTGAAGACAGACATGAAATACTAAATGAATTGGACAAAGAACAGGTTTATGATGATATAGTCATATGGATTGGAGACTTGTTGACAGAAGTATAGCACTAGATAAAATGTTTTAACCGAAATATAGGTATAGCGAATACGGTCGCGTATATAACAAATATAGTTTATGAGAAACATCCAATTGACAAATTTCTCCATAACATGCTAATATTACTATAATGAATATTATGTACGGTTAACTTAATACTTAATTATTTTCTTACAATGGGGGTGTAAAAATGATAGAAATACCAGAGGCAAACGTATTATCAATGCAATTAAATAAAACTGTTACAGGAAAAAGAATTAACAATGTTACAACATTACAATCTCCCCATAAATTTGCATGGTTCAATAAAGATCCGCAGAACTATAAAAATATGCTCATAGGAAAAGTAATAACAAAAACAGAAGCTGTAGCCGGATATGTTGAAATAACAATTGAGGATGTAGTTTTATTATTTGGGGATGGTGTTAATTTAAAATACCATGGGATTGAAGATAAAAGACCGCAAAAGCACCAGCTCCTCGTTGAATTTGATGATTTTACAGCCATAAGCGCATCAGTTCAAATGTATGGAGGCTTATGGTGCTTTAATATTAGAGAATTTGACAATTCATATTATTTACACGCCAAAGAAAGCATTTCACCTATCTCCGGAGAATTCAACAGAGAATATTTTAATACAATTTTATCTGCACCTAAAGCAGAAAAATTAAGTGCAAAAGCATTGTTAGCTACAGAACAAAGAATACCAGGATTAGGCAACGGCACCCTGCAAGACATTCTCTTTAACTCTAAAATTCATCCAAAGAAAAAAGTATCCTCATTTACTGAAGATAATAAAGATAACATCTTTAATTCAATAAAGTCAACCCTAAAAGAAATGACACAGCAAGGTGGAAGAGATACCGAAAAAGATTTGTTTGGAAACCCAGGCGGCTACATAACAAAACTAAGCAAAAACACCGCCAACAAACCATGCAAAATATGTGGAACACCAATAATAAAAGAAGCATACATGGGCGGGAGTATTTACTATTGTCCGAAATGCCAGAAGATATAGATGAATTTGTAAAGAAATATAAAGTTTAATATAAACTTCTAGTTTGGCGAATATACAAAAATATGAATTACTTAGTGAGTTTCGCATTATAGCAATAATGGGAAGTTGAAATTACTATACTATAAGTATTTGACACTGACAATGCCGCGCCTAGATTGTTCCCATTGCATTTAGAGTAACTATGAAAATTTGATAAAATGGTAGGTAAATATAATGATTGAATGGCTAAATCAGAATCAAGGCTTTGTTATGAGTGTTCTTACAGCTGTTTATGTTCTTGCAACCATTGTTATTGTTGTCTATAATAGAAAATCAATTAAGGAAATGCAAGAAAGCCGCAAAGCAGAAAGCAGACCCTATATTTTTGCTTATTTGCATAAGGATCCAAGAGATTTGTGTTTCTATCTGCGAATAAAAAATTATGGTAAAACAGGTGCGTTGATAGAAAATATTGAAATTTCACCAAAACTAAAGTTTGTTGAAGAAACTGAAACTAAAGATTTTTTAAAAAATGTTGTTTTAGCACCAGACCAGCTATTACAATTTATTGTGTTAGAGCAAAAAGAAGAAACTATGAAATGCAACTATAATGTTGGTTTAAGATACAAATCTACACAAACTGATAAAGAGCAATTTGAAGAAAGTTATACTCTGATTGTACAATACGCGCATCAAATGGGTTATACAGACAATAAAACTAGTAATATTAGTCCTGAAGCTAATGCTTTAAAGAACATCGCAGGATACTTGGATAGTATTAGAAGTAAATTATAATTTGTAATTAAAAATGCATTATAATAATTTAAGGAGCACAGTTGGGGACGTGTTTCACTGTCACATTTATACATCCCGTCTTCACATTATGTTTATAATTTGTACAATCATATTATAGCAATAATGGGTAATTGAAAACACTAAGATATCAATATAGAGTTTTATGAAAGGAGTCGTATAATGAATATTTCTTTTACGATAGAAGGTGATAGCGAGGGATTTGTCACCTTTGAATGCCCGTTTTGTGGTTCTGAATTCAAACTACAGGCTGGCGAATACCAAAACGAGAACGAACCACTTGAAGACCTATTCTGTCCTTATTGCGGACTGACTCGTGAAAAGAACACTTTTCTCTCCAAAGATGTGATAGTGCAAGCTCAGGCGCTTGCTGAAAACTATTTGATTGAAGAACTAAACAAGGTATTCAAAAAGATGAGTAAGTCACTCAATAAGCCTCACGGCATAATAAAGATGAAGTACAAGCCATTGAAAAAGGTTGTAACAAAGGAACTTAAAGACAAAGATACAACGGAAGTAGAATTCAAGTGCGATCATTGTAACCACAGAGTAAAGGTACTTTATTGTGCAGGCGCATCTAAAATCTTTTGTCCATATTGTGGGGTGGATATATGATTACTTATACAGAATTAAGAAAAATCAGTTTGGAGTTCAGACGACTTTCAAGCAACTTATTAAGAAGCAGTCGAGATGATTCGGATGTTTCACTGGCTCGATTTATGAAATACATTGAAGCTACCCCATTTATTTACGATGCAATTCACAATACTATCGACAATGTGGACTTTGATTTTAAACAATGCTTTCTCATTGAAGGTACTGGGGGGCACGGAATAAACATTCCCGAAGATGAAGCTTGTCACCTAAAAGCTCAGTATGACTATATGATTTTTATATTAAGTGAAGATAAAAGGTCAGTGAGTAATGAAGCCTTTAAATATCCTCATTCAAGTAATCATTGGAGTGATATAATACAAGAATTCTTAGATGATGCTGTCAAGCCGATGATTGATTATATAAACGACGCCATCTCTACTGAAATGATTATTATTGAGGAAGAAGAAAAGAAAACAGCGCCTTCCATAGTCCAAAACATCGGTAACAATTACGGAACACTGAATGCGCAAGGGACAGGTAGTATTGTTTCAACGAACAATACAAGCATTGTGATAAACGACATAAATGAGCTTTTATCAAAAATCATTCTTTCCATTGATGGTATTACCGATGTGTCAAATAAGGACAGAGAAAGCGTCAAGGATGATTTAGAGTCTATTCAGGAACAGATTAACTCTCCCGAACCAAAGAAAAGCCGAATGCAGAAAGCATTGGCAGGTATCAAAAAGTTTGCAGGAGATTTCTCTATGAAACTTGCTGTTACCCTTGCAGCCGGAGCTGTAACTGGTGCAGATTGGAACCTACTTATTCAAAAATTAGAACAATTTATTAGTTAGATAAATTTATGGTAGAAGTATATTGCAATTTATTTTTCATAATTGCACATTATGTTTATTACGCGCGAAAAACATAAGGCGGTTAACCAATAACTTCTGTCCATAATATATATAATATATATAATATAATTACCTAATTTGCTTACGAAATAACTAAAGCAGGTGAGATAAATATAAGAAAAATTATTAGATGATGAAATTATAAGATTAATAGAAGAAACTATACATTATATAAAAAACAAAATTGTAATTAAATGATTAAGTTCCCATTTAAGAGGATATAGAGACTATTCTTTCTGATCGTTAAATTACATCAATCAAAAATAACCGTCCCACAAGCTTTCAATTATTTACAACTAAGCAAGAGCAATATTATATTAAAATTAAACAGTCGATTAAAAGTATAAAATTGTTATATATATTTTAATAAAGGCGGTTCTTAGGAAATGTTATTGTATGTAGACAAAACAATAATAAATTTAACAACTATTATAATTAGTGGGGCAGGTTTGTTTACTGTTTTAACAAAATTCAATGTTCCACAGATACATCATTCATTTTGGGGACATAATCCGTATACTATAAAAAGCCATATTATAGATGGGGTAATGACTAAAATATTTATTATCGTAGCTTTATCAGGATTTATAATTCAAACATTAGGAATAATTTTTGCAGATAGTTTACAAGAACGTATGTATAGCACAAGGTTATACGTAATTATTACTATCACACTTGTAGCTGGAATGATTATAATAGTTTTTTTATTAACAAGGATTGGAAATATAACTGCTAAAAGAAAGTGGTTTCCTAAAATGATAGAAAGTCAATATAAGATATTTGAAAAGTTGATTTATGTAGTTGAACATGACGGTCTTCAAGAGAATGATTATATACATAAAGATAGAATAGAAAAGATAGAAGAAATTAAATCAAGGAATTTACAACATGTTAAAATGGAACTTGAGCAAATAGAAGACCTGTTAGAAGTATCTTCTAATGAAAACAACATTAATATAAGGATTGAAAAGTTAAAAAAGTATTTTGATAATAAATGAGACATTATTATAAGCTAATGTAGAATATATTATTTTCAAATATTTTATTTAAAAGGTATCAAATACTGAAAAACAGGAAAATGTAATATTTGATATTTTAACGAACTTCCCATTATGTTTAGTAGGATAAGTGCATGACATAGATAATGTATAACTTAGAACAGGAGGGTAATATGAACATTGATGATGACTTCAAAGAAATAATGGACTATGCCCACTTTTGGAATTGGTTGCCTGATTGGGGAGTGGTTCAGGAAGTATATCAAACAGTTCCGAATTCTTTTTCTGTTTTAACCCCATTCGCATATTCTTACTTGGAAGAATTGATAAGATCTACAACATCGGAATATGGAATTGAGATATTAGATGATTCAGGTAAACCCAAAAGACGCAAAGTAGGTATAGGACTAATAAATTTTGCTATTTCTGAAAATAGTAACAATCCAGATTACGTTGCACTTCTTGAAAAGACAAAGGCTTATTTTTCGTCTTCGAACCCTATAGATAAAGGAGATAATCGTAATAACGTTGTTCATGGTTATATGCATCCTAGATTTTGGGACAAAGAATCGTTTGAGCGATTACTTCACGACATTGCCACGCTTTCAAAATATTCGAAGTTTTGAGATATGTTGGTTGCGCATTATGTTTAATCTGTGTATTAATTGATTATGGCCATTATGCGCAATTCGTCAAATGATAGGTTATTGAATAACAGATGGAATTTTAAATAGAAAAAAAGTGAAGGAGATTAGAATTTATGGCATTTAGATTTGACATGCAGGGTAAAACTTCCCAGCAGCAAATTATCGTGGCTAAAAGAGATTCCGGAGAATAAACGATTGCAGCAAGATGCAGCAAAGAGAGAAGCAGAAAAAAAGATTCCTGATGATGTTAACATTAATATTCGGATGTTAGCTATTGATAAAGACACTTGTCCAACTCAAGATAATATTATTATAAAAGAACAGTGCGCTGGTTGTAAATATTATAAAGAGTTCACTATGTATAATGGACAACCATGTATCAAATGTTCATATAAGTTAGGCAATGAAACCATGAATTAGCAGGAAGACAAATATTAATTCGTACAATGTTAACTTCCAATTATGTAATATTCATATTAATATGTGTATTTTTTGATTATAGTAATAATGCGAAGCTGGATCAGGTCTAATTTAATGTGTAATTTAAGGGAAAGAAGTTTTGGATAATATGCGATAGACACATTTTTAAATACGTAGATGATTTAGAAATTATTAATGATAATTTATTCAAACGAGGAGGAATTGACTTGGAAATATCTAAAAAACAATTGGATGCAGTTGGCTATGAGTTAGACCAACTATACATAAAAATTCAAAACCACATAGAAGACCGGGTATCTGCAGAAGGATATGTTTATGCGGATACTTACCGTGGTTGGGTAAATGAATATAATCAGATTATTCAAAAATACAACAAACTCACAACTGCTAATTTATCGTTAAAAAATGTTTCAGAGTATGAGTTATCTTCCACGTTTAAAACTGTTCGAATCGATATAGCTAGGTCATTTGCACAATCCGTAAAAAAATTGGTCGATAATGTAGAAGCAGATATTAAACTTATGGAAAATAAGGTTGATAGTATACCGCCACATCAAATGCGTGTATGCTTCAAAACTGGAGTAAAAGGATGCCCGATTAATCCAACAGAGAGGAAAAATAAAGTATTTGTTGCAATGTCATTTAGTGATGAATACAAAGATAGTTACGAATATGGAGTGAAACTTATCTTAGAGCAAAAAGGTCTCCAGCCTTATAAGGCTGATGCTATAATAAACAATAAAGATATCATGTGCAAAATTTGTGAGCAAATCCAGTCATGTGGAATTATTATTGTAAATATTTCAGGCTTAAATTCAAATGTTATGCTTGAATTAGGATTAGCATACGGACTTGGAAAGCGGGTTATCATGATTAAGGACAAGAAAACAACAATGATTAGTGATTTAGGCAGCATTGAGTATATCGAATACTCCCATGCAGGAGAATTACAGCAGAAACTTAATGAAATTTTATAGCAATGCAATACGATTTATTTAAATAGAAAGATTATAAATAAGGAATTTTATATTATTTGGTTAACTTCCCATTATGATAATAGATCAAACAAGGAGAAATAACTATGCCAAAGCGATTACGTGATGAACCAATTTATCTTGCACCTGATATTTTAGGCTTGCGTGATGATCAGTATAATCCAATAATTACAGACTTACGAACAAATACAAGACTGGATCCCTATAGTATTGATGATAAAATTCTCATATATAAACGACAAGTTGAAGAATGGTTTCTAAATCGGGCTATTAGCTTATGTCGCAGAAAGAACAATAATTTCATAGTTGTTATGATAGCAACTTCATATATAGAGGGGGTTGAACAGTATCGTACTGGAAGGGAAAGTAATGGTCGAAGCAGACAAATTTTCTCGGATGGTATAAGAAGAATATTTGAATTGCAAAATGTGTCAGACAATCAACTTGCTAATTTGTATAGACACCTAAGATGTGGTTTGTTTCACAATGGTATGAGCGGAGATGCAATTGTATTAAATCGCAGATTGAAAAACGCAATTGAATTTTCCAATCATGGAACCATAGATATTAATCCCAGTATGTTTTTATCTGCTATCATACAGGACTTTAATCAATATATAAGCGACCTAAACAATCATAATAATATGGAATTGCGTAATCATTTTGATGGAATGTTCACCGTAGTATAAAGTACATAAACTACCCGTTATGTTTATAATTTAGCAAGTTAGGTACAAGGAGATAAAATGAACGGATTTCTTTTGTTAATTCCATTAATACTGATAAGATTCGGACTTTTAAACAAGGAAGGGTTAAAACGTGCCGCTTTCTTCGTCCCACTGATTAGAAGAGAAAAAACAGCCTACTGGTTTTATCAGATTTCAAATATTCTGATTTTTGTCTATCTATTCTTCCTTAAGATTACAACTGACTTATATTGGTTTTATGTAGGTTTGGCGACATGTGGATTAGGAGTCTTGATGTGTCTTGCGTCCGTATCAAATTTTGCAAAACCTGCGAAGAATAGCATAAATTTTAAAGGATTATACCGGATTTAATGAACAATCATCTTCCTATCTACAGAATGTATTAAGTAAAGAAAGGTTTGTTTATATGTATAAAAAGGTATCGTTAATAAGAGCAGAAAAATTAGCAAAAGAAGGCTATTCATATGCAAGTAAGGTTCCGGAAGGAAGTAAAATTGCTATTCTATACAATCAATGCCAAGACTTGGATAATATATCGACTATATTGTGCACAGATTGTCGGATGAATAAAAGCATCCTTTGATAATATTGATATGAAAGGAGGTTGTTTCATGGATACTTTAAGGAGTATGAATAATGCAATGGCATACATTGAGGAGCACTTAACTGAGGATATAGATTATAGGAAAATTTCTAAAATTGCTTACTGTTCTGAATATCATTTTAAGCGTATGTTTTCTTTTTTGTCAGGCGTAAGCTTATCAGAATATATTCGTAGAAGAAAACTAACACTGGCTGCATTTGACTTGAAGGATAGGGACTTGAGAATAATTGATGTAGCTATGAAATATGGCTATAGTTCAGCCGATTCATTTTCCCGTGCTTTTCATTCTATGCATGGTATTCTTCCTTCTGAAGCAAGAAGTAATAATATACAATTAAAAGCGTATCCACGAATGACCTTTCAATTATCAATTAAGGGAGGATGCGAAATGAACTATCGTATTGTTGAAAAAGAGTCATTCAAACTAGTGGGATTCAAGAAAAGAGTTCCTATTATTTTTGAAGGTGTTAATCCAGAGATTGCAAAAATGGCTGAACTATTATCATCAGAGGCCATTAAACAATTAAAAGCAATATCAGATGTAGAACCAACTGGTATTATTAGTGCTTCCACTAATTTCTCTGAAGGAAGAATGGAGGAGAAAGGTGAGCTTGATCATTACATTGGAGTAGCAACATCAAGTAATGAAACTTTAGACTTTGATGTATTAAGTATTGAACCTGGAACTTGGGCAGTATTCGAATCCATTGGACCATTCCCAGAAACACTTCAGAATGTATGGGTAGATGAAGGGAATTCCAAGGTCGGTCCCCGGAATTCCCCGAAATTCCGTCCTTAATTAACAGTTTGGCCTCCAACCTATCATTGAATATGGAATTGTAAATTCCACTATGCCGGTTGAGTAAGGGGCAATATTGTATTGTTGATAATATATTGTTATTCCTGAAGGCGATAAATAAAAACTGTCTTCATTAAAATTTTTGATAATAAGGGATTTGTAATCATCAAAATATATTTTCTGCCTGCCTTGTATATCTTCTGACTGCCTTATTATTTCATCAGTCAGAAGTCTTCTGTAGTCTGTACCAGGTCTGAAAAAACTGCTGAGTTTTAGATGGGTTCCGCAACATAATTCCCAAGTATCAGAGGCTCTTACTGTGCCGCCGTGTGCTCCCCCCGTAAATTCATACTTGTCAAAATATAAGCTTAAAAAACAGTTTTCATTATAGGTTATATTATATTTCATATAAGCTTCATAGCCAAAAAACGGATGGTTATTATTTTGTGAGTCAAGATATGCTCTAATTGCTTGTTTAAACAAATATTTTGCATACCTTTTATAATCACTTACTACCATATTAATATGAGCATTTATTTTGTATTCTGTTTGCGGATTACTTAAACTGATTTGCGGATATATGATTGTCAGTTTTAACATTTCTTTATTGTTATAGCTAAATATTTTTTTGTATTCATGCATTATTAGTCCTGCATTATAGCAATAATTATTCATTTTCAACCCTCCTGAATTATAATATGTTTTATAAAGTTAGTGGTTCATAAATAAAGATGAGATAGCGAAGTCTCATTCACCAATGTATTTGCTCCCTTCTTTTATTGCTTTAGCAGAAGATTTCCTGTATAATTTAGTAGAATAATATGAAATTATCATATTTATTTTTTATATAGTAGACATTTAGCAAGGTGGTATTTATGAGTTTAAGAATTATTGCAGGAAGAGCAAACACCGGGAAATCATCATATATTTATGATGAAATTATAACAAAAGCTAAAGAAACTAAAGATAATTTAATATTGATTGTTCCTGAGCTCATGACATATCAAGCAGAAAGTGACATTATTGAGAGGTTTGACTTGCCGGGTATTATGAACGTGGAAATCCTAAGCTTTAAAAGACTTGAGAGTAAGATATTGGAAGAAGTGGGCGGCTTGAAGGTACAGAATATTAGCGTTTTCGGTAAGATCATGCTTCTTAAACAGATATTTGAAGAAAATAAGGACAAACTCAAAATTTTCAGGAATTCATACAAGCAAAGCGGATTTTTAAAGGAGTTTGAAGAATTAATTGCTGAATTCAAACAAAACCAGGTTGACAGCCTCTCATTGAAAAAAGCAGCCCAAGAAGTGGCAGACGTTAGCTTAATGCGCAAGTTATCCGATATTGAATTGATTTATTCGCAGTTCAATGAAAGAACCAACAATAAATATTTTGACGAAGAAGACAAAACTTGTTTGTTTATTTCTTTTATTAAGGAATCAGCATTTATTAAAAACTCTAAAATATGGATTGACGGGTTTGAAAGTTTTAATCGTCAAAGACTTAATTTAATAAAAAACCTTTGTGACTATTCAAGGTCTGTAACTGTTTCTTTGAATATTGACTCCTCTTATTTTGATGAGTTTGAAGAAAAGGACGACTTCGAAGCATTTAAAATAATTTATGATACATACATTACCGTAAAAAACCAAGATACAGATATAGAAATAATATCGGTGAAGAATAACAAGTCATCTTCTCCGGAAATAAAAGCAATTGAAAAAAACCTATTTTCTTTGAATACTGAAGAATATGAAAATGATACAGATAATATTTCTATATACTCTTCTTTAAACCCATATGCGGAAACACAAAAAACTGCAGCTAATATAATATCCTTGGTTCGTGACAAAGGTTTCAGATGGAGAGATATAAAGGTTGCTGTCGGGAATATGGATACTTATGAAACAGATATTAAAAGAATATTTGCTCAATATGAAATACCTTACTTCTTAGATGTAAAAAGGGATATTTTAAACAATCCGTTAACCAAATATATACTTTCCATTCTTGACATTTTTATATGGAAATTTAAGCATGACAATGTTTTTGAATACTTAAAAACAGGGTTTTCTCCTTTAAATATTAATCAAGTGCATTGTTTGGAGAATTATGCCCTGCAGTACGGCATTGAAGGAGAAAAATGGTTTAAAGAATTTAAGCCTTTTGTTAAGGATGATGATATTCAAGATACGGATAAAAAATATGACATGGAGGAATACAGAAAGATATTTGCCGGGGATTTTGAAGTTGAAAGAAAAGAAATCAAAGCTCTTAAAACTGCCAATGAGATAACAAAGCTTATATTTAAATATTTAGACAAGCACAATGTAAAAGCAAAGATGGAGAAGGCTGTAAAAACATTCAATGCCATGCAAAAGTACGAGGAGGCCAGTGAATATTCTCAGTGTTGGAACTATGTTATGGAAATTTTTGAGCAGCTTTTATTAGTTGGGCGAGACACTGAAATTTCTGTGAAAGACTACAAAAAAATGTTGGAAGCCGGTCTTTTGGAAGTTGAGGTAAGTATAATTCCGCCTGCAATAGATAAGGTTGAAGTAGGGGATATTGACAGAATTGCTGTCACTAAACCAAAGGCATTATTTATAATAGGTGGGAATGACAGTAATTTGGATGCCAAAAATACTGAAAAAGGTTTATTGTTAAATGAAGAAAGAGAGCTTCTCCTTGAAAATGATGTTAAGCTTACAAAAGGAGCAGACTATGACACATTTAAAGAAAAACACATGCTTTACAAGTTATTTTCAAGCCCTTCCCATAGATTGTCCATAAGTTATCCTTTGGGCTTGGCAACAGGGGAAAGCTTGCAGCCATCATTGTACATTGATATATTGAAAAAAATCTTCATTACTGTTAAGGAAGGTACGGACTTAAGTATTGCCGATGAATTGGAATTGGTTTCAAATTACAGCGGTACCTATGATTACTTTGTGGAAAATATGAGAAATTATATAGATGGTTATGAAATGGACAACCTTTGGAAGGATGTTTACACATGGTATGAAAAAGAGGACAAAGAAAATTTTGATATTATCATTAAAGCTTTAAAGTATAAGAATTCAACGAAAACTTTGGAGTCTGATATCGTAAAAAGTATTTACGAAAACAATATGACAATGTCAGTTTCAAAATTAGAAAGTTATGCTGAATGCCAGTTTAGATATTTTATGGCAAATGTGTTAAAACCAAGAGAGAGAGCAATTCAAAAAATTGAGTTTTATGATTTAGGTAATATTTATCACTCAGTAGTAGAAAAATTCATAAATAAAATAAATGAAGAACACAAGGACATAAGCTTACTTGAAAGAGAAAGAGCAGAAGAGGAAGCTGTTAAAATAACCGATGAGGTTTTAAAGGAACAGGAAGATAAGGTTACAGCCATTGAAGCTAATCACAGAAACAAATATATGAAGGAAAAAATAAAAAGAGTGATGAAAAGAACATGCTGGACAATTGTACGGCAATTAAATTCAAGCGACTTCAGACCTAAGTATACAGAGCTTCAATTTGATTTGGTGGATAATAGTGATGAAAAGGCGAAGGGAGTTTTTTTGCCGCCTATCGAAATACCGGTAGAAACTGATAAAATTAAGGAAGTTTTAAAGCTCAGAGGGAAAATAGACAGAGTAGATGCTTTTGAAAATAACGGCAAATTGTATGTAAGTATTATTGATTACAAATCTTCTCCCAATGATATTGACTTAGACGATGCTAAAGAAGGCATCCAGGTTCAATTGATTGTGTATTTAAAAGCTTTAATTGACAAAGGAGAAGAATTATTCGGGAAAAAACCTCATATCGGCGGTATATTTTATTATTATATAAATGATCCGGTATATAAGGATGACAATAAATCAAAGGAGCCGGAAGAAGAAATATTCAAGAGCTTAAAGCTTAAGGGTTTTGTATTAAAAGACAAAGAAGTTGTGCAATTTTTGGATAAAAATATTGGCAATACTTCAAGCATTATACCTGCAGCTATAAAAAATGACGGTGAGTTTTATGAAAACAGAACTAAAGGATTAACGGAAGATGCTTTTAATGATTTAATCGAAATGGTTTATAAAAAGTGTTCGGATATGACAAAGAGTATTTTAGAAGGAAATATAAATATTGACCCTTACAAGAAATCCGACGGAAAAATACCATGCACATATTGTGAATATATAAGTATTTGCCAGTTTGACAGCTCATTGGGAAACAAATACCGATTAATCGGAAAAAACCAACCCTATTTTGAACAGACACCCGAAGTTGCAACCGAAACAGAAACAGCAGGAGGAGAAGCACTATGAATTGGACAAAAGAACAAAAGCGTATAATAGAGCTGAAAAACTCTAATATATTGGTTTCTGCCGCAGCCGGCTCAGGGAAAACTGCTGTAATGGTTGAAAGAATAATTACCCTTATAAAAAACGGCGAAGATATAGACAGACTCTTGGTTGTGACATTTACCAAGGCCGCCGCCGCCGGTATGAAGAAGAAGCTCCAAAGCTCACTGGTAAAAGCCGTTCAAAGCAGGGAAGGAAATGTAAAGCATTTAAGAAAACAATTATCTCTTTTAAACAGGTCAATGATTACTACAATTGACTCCTTTTGCATGGATGTTGTAAAGAAAAACTTCCACTTGGCTGATGTTGACCCTAATTTCAGGGTTGGCGACAACAGCGAATTAAACATACTTTTGCAGGATTCTGTGGATGAAGCTTTAGAAGAAGAATACAAGAAAATTAATGATAATGAAAATTTCAGAAAATTGGTTGAAGGGTTTACCGGAAACAGAGGGGATGAGGAGCTAAGTGAAATTATTAAATCTACATACAGGTTTATTTTAAGCTTTCCCAACCCTTTTGCATGGCTTTCAGACAGCGTTGAAAAACTGCTTATCACAGGAGAAGAATTAAAAAATTCAAAATGGTTTGATGAAATAATAAGCTATATTATGTTGTTGTTGGACGGTGCAAAGGACTATATAAATACAGCAGTTGAAATATGCAATGAGCCTTACGGTCCGGTACTTTATTTGGACACTTTAAAAAAGGATATGGATTTGGTTGACAACCTTTTGCATCTTCTTAAAACTGATATGAAAGAATTTATGACAGCCTTAAAAGAATTTAAAGCACCAAGAGCCGCCTCCTTCAAGGAAAAGGATAATCCGGATGTAGATATAGAAAAGCAAAATGAAGTTGCCGGCTCAAAAAACAATAACAGCTTAAGAGCAAAATACAAAAGCATTATTTCTTCAATAAAGGAAGAGCTGCCCTATGATTTGGATTTTGACAAATATGCATCGGAGATTAATGAAATGCATGGCTCAATTGCTGCATTAAGAGAACTGATCATAAAAACAGATAAAATTTATAAAGAAAAAAAGAATGAAAGCTCCATAGTTGATTTTAATGATTTAGAGCATTTTGCGTTAAATATATTAAGAAGTAAAAATGAGATGGGAGAAGAAGAATCTTTAGAAACTGCTGAATACTACAGGAAGAAATATAACTATATATTCATAGATGAATATCAGGATTCAAACAGTTTGCAGGAAGCAATCATAGAGCAAATCAAAAGGGACAACAATTTGTTTATGGTAGGCGATGTTAAGCAGAGCATATACAGATTCAGATTGGCAGACCCGAGTATTTTCAACAATAAATATATAACATATGTCAAAGACAGCCGTGAACTGACAGATGATACAGTAAACAGGACAATTGATTTAAATAAGAACTTCAGAAGCAGAGATGAAATTTTAAATGCTGTTAATTTTGTTTTTAAAAATATTATGTCAAAGGAATTAGGAGAAGTAGTATACGATGAAAAGGCAGCATTAAATACAGGAACAGTGTTTTCTGTAAATACTCCTGTTGAGCTTCATATTATCAATAGGAATGCTTCTCAAGACGAAAATAGTACTGATGACTACGGCGATATCAATGAAAATAACGAAGAAGTAAAAACCGAAATAGAGCTGGAAATTGAATCCATGGAAACAGCCGAATTGGAAGCTTTGTTTGCTGCAAAGAGAATAAAGGAATTATTAAAGGAAGAAATATGCATTCCGGGAAAAACAGAGTGCAGGAAAATAGAATACAAGGATATTGTAATCCTTTTAAGGTCTGTTGTAAACTGGGCAGGCATATTTGAAGAAAGACTTAATAAAGAAGATATTCCATTTTATTATGATGGAGGAAAGGGATTCTATGATACTTTGGAGGTTAAAATTGTAATTAATTTGCTTAAGCTGATTGATAACATAAGGCAGGATATACCGCTTTTAAGTGTTATGAGATGCCCTATAGGTAATTTTACAACTGAGGAATTATTGGAAATAAGACTTAAATACCCAAAGGAAAAGTATTTTATAGGGGCTCTCAGTAAATATATTTTATATACAAAGGATGATAATGAGCAGATGGAATTATCTGCCAAATTAAAAAACTTTACGGAAAAGATATATGACTGGAGTTACAGAAGCAGGTATATGCACCTTAATGATTTAATTTGGGATATATTGACAGAAACCAATTATTACAATTTTGCCGGTGCTCTTCCAAACGGAAAAATGAGACAGGCCAATTTAAGGATGCTGTCTGATTTGGCTTATTCTTTCGAAAAAACATCAATGAGAGGTTTGTTTAAGTTTTTAAGGTATATTGAAAAGCTTGCCAAGGGCTCGGAAGACAGAGGACAAGCCAAAACATTGGGAGAAAACGACAATGTGGTAAGGCTTATGTCAATCCATAAATCCAAAGGTTTGGAATTTCCGGTAGTTATTCTTTGCGGACTCAATAAGCAATTTAACTTACAGGATACAAGAAATAAAATATTGATGCACAAAGAGCTATGTATTGCTCCGAAGTATATAAATATTAATGAAAGAATAGAAAGAGAAACATTGGCACGAACTGCAATTAAAATGAAAATTAAAAAAGAAAATATTTCAGAAGAAATGAGAGTTTTGTATGTTGCGATGACAAGAGCCATAGACAGGTTGATAATGGCAGGTACTGTAAGCAATATAGAGCAAAAACATAGAAATTGGAGAACAGGTTATTCTAAATATGCCGTATATAAGGGTGTTTCATATATGGATTGGATTTCAAGCTGTTTGTTTGAGAAGATAAATTTTGAAAGATTCAAAGAAATAATGCAAGACGGTCAATGGAAAAACTGGAGTTTAAAAATGATAACACGGTACGACTTAAGCTTAAATGCAAGTGAAGAAATAAATTTAAGGGAAAGCAAAATTGCAGCTATGAATGACTTTAAAAAAATAGAAAACAGTACTCATTACGAAGAAATAGGCAGGCGTTTAAGTTTTAAATATCCGTACATAACTTCCGTAAATGTACCGGCAAAGCTTTCCGTAACAGAGCTTAAGAACTTGGAGAATAATCAATTCTCAAAACTAAGATATAAAATTCCAAACTTGGTTGATATATTTAAATATAATGAAGCAAACAATAAACTTTTATTGGATAAAGAAATTACAGGAGCAGAAGTAGGGACATTGCTGCACTTTGTTATGGAGCATGTTGATTTAAAAGGTGATTTGAAAAGCTTAAGCTTAATTAGCACCATAAAACAAATGGAAGACAAAAAGCTTCTTACAGAGGCCGAAGCGAAAATAGCTGTTAACACATATGCTGGAAAAATCGAAGGATTTTTCCAAAGCAAGGTCGGAAAAAGGATTATAAATTCTTCATCAGTTTACAGGGAAGCCCCCTTTGTATTCAGAAAAAAGGCCAATGATGTATTGGACAGCCTGAACGAAGAAGACTTAATTCTTGTGCAGGGTATAATCGACTGTTATTTCATAGAAGATGAAGAAGCGGTAATTGTTGATTATAAAACGGATAAGATTGACGAAACAAAAAATATTACTGCTCAAATCAATAAACTGAAAGAAGAATATTATGACCAAGTATCCTTATACAAGGAAGCAGTAGAAAAGCTCACCGATATAAAGGTTAAGGAATGTTATTTATACTTATTCTCAATTGGAAAAGAAGTCTTAATCATTTAATCATTTAATCATCTATAATTGACTGATTATACATTTTGTGATAAACTTATCATTAATAAAGGTAACGGAGGCAAATATGGAACATCTTGAAATATTGAAATATGTTGACCACACTTTATTGAAAGCTAATGCAACCTGGGAAGAAATTTGTACTTTGTGCGATGAAGCAGTCAAGTACCATACTGCATCAGTATGTGTTCCGCCAAATTACGTAAAAAGGATACATGATGCTTATGGTGAAAAAGTAAATATTTGCACAGTTGTAGGTTTTCCTTTGGGATATTCTACTACCGGAGCAAAGGTTGCAGAATGCGTACAAGCCCTTAATGACGGTGTTAATGAAATTGATATGGTAATAAATATATCTGATGTAAAAAACAAAGATTATAAGAAGGTAGAGGATGAAATACGCACAATTAAAGAAACTGTCGGTGAACATATTTTGAAGGTAATAGTTGAAACATGTTATTTGGCAAAAGAAGAAAAAATTGAAATGTGCCATGCAGTGACTTGTGCCGGTGCTGATTATATCAAAACATCAACAGGCTTTGGTACAGGCGGTGCAACTATGGAGGATATACAATTATTCAAAAAATATATTGGAAATAATGTTAAAATTAAAGCTTCCGGGGGTATAAGAAGTTTAGAGGATATGGAAGCTTTTATTGACGCAGGATGTTCGCGAATAGGAACCAGTTCTGCCGTTAAGTTGATAAATAACGCTTAGCGTTTATTTATAATATTAATAAAAAAATGGAGGAATTAATATCATGAAATTATGGAGAAAGTTGGCCATTGTGGCACTTGTGTTGATTATGATTTTTGTTTTTTCAGCATGTGCTAAACCTGCACCGGAAGCTCCGGAAAAACCGGAAACGCCGGAAACACCTGAAGAGCCGGAAAAACCGGAAGAGCCGGCAGCTAATGTTTTTGAATTAGCGTTAATTACTGATGTTGGAACAATTGATGACAAATCATTCAACCAAGGTGCTTGGGAAGGCGTAGAAGCTTACGCTAAAGAGAATAATATTACATACAAATATTATCAACCGGCTGAGCAATCAGATACTGCTTACATTGACTCTATAGGTTTAGCAGTTAAAGCAGGAGCAAAGGTTATTGTATGTCCGGGGTTTTTGTTTGAAGTGCCGATTCATACAGTTCAAACAGAGTATCCGGATGTAAACTTTGTAATTCTTGATGGTGTACCTCACGCAGGTGACTGGGTTCCTGACATTGCCGGCAATACTTATTCAATATTCTATGCTGAAGAAGAAGCAGGTTTCTTAGCAGGATACAGCATAGTAAAAGAAGGCTATACTAAGTTAGGCTTTATGGGCGGTATGGCAGTTCCGGCAGTTGTTCGTTTTGGATACGGATATGTTCAAGGTGCTGAATATGCAGCACATGAATTGGGTTTAACAGACTCTGTTCAAATTAAATACACATATGTTGGAAACTTCAATGCTACTCCTGAAAACCAGGCAAAAGCAGCTTCCTGGTACAATGAAGGAACTGAAGTTATATTTGCTTGCGGCGGTGCTGTAGGCAACTCAGTAATGAAAGCAGCAGAAGCAGCAGATACAAAAGTTATCGGTGTAGACGTTGACCAATCGGCAGAATCTGAAACAGTTATCACTTCATCAATGAAGAACCTTTCAAAATCCGTATATGATGCACTAAAAGCATACTACGCAGGAAACTTCCCGGGAGGAACTTCAGTATCATTGGATGCAACTGTTGAAGGTGTACAATTGCCAATGGAAAACTCAAGATTTGAAAAATTTACACAAGCTGACTATGATGCTATCTATGGAAAAATAGTGGCTAAAGAAATAGAAATAATGAACGATGCAGACGTTGTTGAAGATTCAGGAAAAGAAGCTGATCAAGTTTCAGCGGCAGATATTCCGGTAAGCAAAGTTCAAGTAGAAGTAATTCAATAGTTTATTATTGAAAGGTTGCTTTTAGGGCGTAAGCCTTATAAGCAACCTTATATTTGGGGACATATATATTGGGGACATTCCTCTTACCCTCAAAGACTATCCCTATAGTAGAGGTGTGTCCCCTTTCCATATTTATAAATGGCGGGTGGCAAGATGGAGTATGTAATTGAAATGAACAATATTACCAAAATATTCGGTAATTTTAAAGCTCTTGATGATGTAGACTTTAATGTCAAGAAAGGTGAAGTCCATGCGCTCTTGGGAGAAAACGGAGCGGGTAAATCTACCTTGATGAGTGTTTTATTCGGTTTATATCAAGCAGAAAAAGGCAGTATAAAAATTAACGGTAATCCTGTTAAAATTAATAATCCTAATGATGCAAGCAGTTTAAAAATAGGTATGGTTCACCAGCACTTCAAATTGGTTCATAATTTTACGGTGCTTGAAAGTATTATTTTAGGCAGAGAAACCGTAAATATGGGTATTTTAAAGAAAGATGATGCAAGAAAAAAAGTAATAGACCTCAGTGAACGTTATAAATTAAGAATCGACCCTGATGCATATATTTCAGATATAACAGTTGGTATGCAGCAAAGAGTTGAAATACTTAAGATGCTGTATTCGGACAGCGAAATATTAATTTTCGATGAGCCTACGGCTGTTTTAACACCTCAGGAAATTGAAGAATTAATGAAAATAATGAAAGAATTAGTAAAGGAAGGAAAATCAATTGTTTTCATCTCCCATAAACTAAATGAAATAAAAGAAGCAGCTGATCGCTGCACAGTTTTAAGAAAAGGCAAGTATATAGGGACTGTTGACGTAGAAACAACAACCAAGGAACAAATGTCAGAAATGATGGTGGGACGTAAAATTAATTTTAACATTGAAAAGGATGATATTAAAACAGGTGAAGCTGTTCTTGAAGTTAGAAATATGACTGTTAAGGCTAAAAATTCTAAGAAAAATGTGGTTAATAATGTTTCTTTTAAAGTAAAAGCAGGAGAGATTCTTTGTATAGCGGGTATTGACGGCAACGGACAATCTGAACTGGTATATGGAATAACAGGACTCATACCTATTAATGAAGGACAAGTATTATTTAAAGGCAAGGATATTACTAAAGAATCAGTCAGGAAAAAAAGTATAGACGGAATGTCTCATATACCTGAAGACAGGCATAAGCACGGAGTTATTTTAGATTTTGACCTGAAACAGAATGCTGTTTTGCAGACTTACTTTCAGCCGCGGTTTCAAAAAAACGGATTTATTAAATTTAATGCTGTAAAAGAATACGCCAAAAAATTAATAAAACAATATGATATAAGAAGCCCAAGAGATGAAGATTCAATAGTAAGAAATATGTCGGGCGGAAATCAGCAAAAGCTTATAGTTGCTAGGGAGCTTGACAAGGACCCTGATATTGTAATGGCTGTACAGCCTACAAGAGGACTTGATGTCGGAGCAACGGAATACATTCATAAACAGTTAATAGCTCAAAGAGACCAAGGAAAAGCAGTACTTTTAGTATCCTTGGAACTTGATGAGGTAATGGATGTAAGCGACAGAATATTGGTTATATATGAGGGTGAAATTGTAGGTGATTTAGCTCCTAAAGAAATTACTGTAGAAGAATTAGGGCTTTACATGGCCGGATCAAAAAGGAGTGATAAGTATGAGAAGAAATAGGCTGTTGCAGTATGAAGGGGTTACCAGCTTTTTGTCTTCATTGATGGCTATTGTCGCAGGGCTCCTTGTTGGTCTTATAATATTATTAATAAGTAATTCAGAAGATGCTTTTCCTGCCTTTTTTACGATTTTAAAAGGCGGGTTTGTAGATGGTACTAAAGGTTTGGCTCAAGTAATATATTTTGCCATACCTATTATTATGACAGGGTTATCTGTGGGCTTTGCTTTTAAAACAGGATTGTTCAACATAGGGGCAGTAGGACAATTTACATTAGGTGCCTTTACTGCAATTTATATAGGAATTAAATGGACCTTTATTCCTGCCGAAATACATTGGCTTATTGCATTATTGGGAGCAATGGCTGCAGGTGCTGTGTGGGGTTCAGGCCCCGGTATACTTAAAGCATTTTTCAATGTTAATGAAGTTATAACATCCATAATGATGAATTATATAGGAATGTACCTTGTTAATATGTCAATAGTGAAATCAGTGTATGATTCATTAAAAAATCAAACAAAACCTGTTTTGAAAAGCGCCATACTGCCCAAGGCAGGTATGGATAAGCTTTTTAATACAAGCAATATAAGCATTGGAATATTTATAGTAATAATAGCTGTAATAGTAATTTATATAGTATTGCAGAAAACTACATTCGGCTATGAATTAAAAGCCTGCGGAAGTAATAAGGAAGCAAGCAAATATGCAGGAATTAATGAAAAGAGGAGTTTAATATTATCAATGGTTATTGCAGGAGCCCTATCAGGATTAGGAGGGGGACTTCTATATCTTTCAGGCTCAGGGAAATATATTCATGTATTGGATGTGTTGGCAGAGGAAGGGTTCAGCGGTATTTCCGTAGCGCTTTTAGGAATGTCCCATCCCATAGGAATATTTCTTGCCGGATTGTTTATAGCACATTTAGAGGTGGGTGGATTTAATATACAGCTCTATAACTTTGTGCCTGAAATTATAGATATGATTATAGCGGTAATTATTTACTGCGGAGCTTTTGCATTATTATTTAAACAAATAATCAACAGATTTATCAGCAAGCCTGTTGAAAACAACGATAAAAAAAATATTGAAGAGCCGGTGCCGATTAAGGTTTCTAATGCAGTGAGCTCTAATGATGAACGCACGCTTGTTAATGGTAAAGCTGAACAAACAGAGCAAAGGGAGGATAATTAAATGAGTACGGTTTATTTTATAGCACAGCAAACTATGTATTTTGCAATTCCTCTTCTGATAGTTGCTTTAGGTGGAATGTTTGCTGAAAGAAGCGGTATTGTAAATATTGCTTTGGAAGGGATAATGGTTGTAGGGGCATTTTTTGGAATCGGATTTATTCATATCTTCGAGGGTTCTATGAGCGGACAAACCCTATTATTGTTGTCTGTCTTGGTATCGGCCTTGGCTGGTGCGATATTCTCGTTATTTCATGCATTTGCATCAATTAATCTCAAAGCAAATCAGACCATAAGCGGTACGGCATTGAATATGTTTGCCCCTGCATTTGCAGTTTATACAGCAAGGATGATTCAAGGAGTTCAGCAGGTTCAATTTAGGGATACTTTTTATATAAGAAGTGTTCCGATTTTAGGGGATATTCCTATATTAGGTCCCATACTATTCAAGAATGCATATATAACAACTTATATCGGACTTTTTATTGCTTTTGTTTCATGGTTTGTAATTAATCAAACACGTTTTGGGTTAAGGCTCCGTGCTTGCGGTGAACATCCTCAAGCGGCAGATTCAGTCGGTATTAATGTATATCATATAAGATATGCAGGTGTAATTATTTCAGGAATATTAGCAGGAATAGGCGGACTTACATTTGTAGTACCAACCAGTACTAACTTTAATGCAACTGTTGCCGGATATGGTTTCTTGGCTTTGGCAGTTTTAATTTTTGGTCAATGGAGAACAAAAAAAGTATTTGTTGCTGCATTTTTCTTTGGAATAATGAAGACATTCGCTTCAGCTTACTCGGGAATCCCGTTTCTTAAAGGGTTACCCATATCAAACGAAGTTTATAAAATGATTCCATATATTGCAACCTTGGTTGTGCTGACATTCTCTTCCAAGAAATCTCAGGCACCAAGAGCAGAAGGAATACCATATGATAAAGGAAGCAGATAAAAATTTTGAAAGGAGATAAATATGTTTGCCGATAATAAAATTTGGATAGGAAAAAGTGATAACAGAGTATATTTAGAGCCAAAGATGGCTAACAGACACGGCCTTGTGGCAGGAGCCACAGGTACGGGAAAAACAATAACATTAAAAGTATTGGCAGAATCCTTCAGCGAGCTTGGAGTTCCTGTTTTTATTGCTGATATTAAGGGAGACTTGGCAAGCATTGCAATAGCCGGGACAGATAATGAAAATATGCAGGAGAGAATTAATCGTTTTGGAATAAATGATTTTAAATATAAAGGATTCCCCGTTCAATTTTGGGATGTGTACGGCGAAGGGGGAATACCCGTTCGAACTACCGTTACTGAAATGGGACCATTGATGCTTTCCAGAATTTTAGATTTAAACGATACACAGGCAGGAGTTTTAAACATTGTTTTCAGAGTGGCAGATGAAAGAGGACTTTTGCTGCTGGATTTAAAGGATTTACGAGCAATGGTACAGTATGTGGGAGATAATTCAAATGATTTCAGAATGAAATACGGAAATATATCGGCTCAAAGTATCGGCGCTATTTTAAGAAGCTTGTTGACATTGGAAGACCAAGGCGGTGAATTTTTCTTTGGGGAGCCTGAATTGGATATCCATGACTGGATAAAAACATCTACAGACGGAAGAGGTTATATAAATGTGCTGCACTGTGCAAAATTATTTTTAAACCCCTTGTTGTACTCTACATTCTTATTGTGGATGTTGTCAGAATTATATGAAAACCTTCCTGAAGAAGGAGATTTAATAAAACCTAAAATGGTATTCTTCTTTGACGAAGCACATCTACTTTTTGAAGATGCTCCAAAACAACTGCTTGATAAAATCGAATTAGTTGTTCGTTTGATTCGTTCAAAAGGCGTGGGCGTTTACTTTGTAACGCAAAATCCAATGGATGTGCCGGATGATATATTAGGACAATTAGGAAACAGAATTCAGCACGCATTAAGAGCGTATACTCCTGCTGAAAGGAAAAAGGTTGTTACAGCTGCAGAAACATTCAGGGAAAATCCGGAATTTGATACAGTGGAAGCAATAACAGAACTTGGAACCGGTGAAGCTTTAATTTCGTGCCTTGATGAAAAAGGAATACCCTGTGTAGTTGAGCGTGCTTTCATACTACCGCCGCAAAGTCAGTTTGGAACAATAGACGATATGCTGAGAAATCAAATAATTGTCAGCGCTCCGGTTTATAAGAAATATTACAAGGCAGTTGACAGAGAGTCTGCTTATGAAATGCTGATAGCAAAAGCAGAAAGGAAAAAAGAGGAAGAGCTTCTTGGAATACAAAGACAAGAAGAAGAAAAGCGGCTTGTTCAGGAAGCTAAGGTAGAAGAAAAAAGACTGCAATTTGAAGCCAAGGAAGAAGAAAAAAGGCTTAAAGAAGAAGAGAAAAGACTTAAGGCAGAAGAAAAGGAAAGAGAAAAACAACAAAAAGAATTGGAAAGAGCCCAGAAAAAAGCAAGCAGTAAAATGACTGCCGTTGACAGGGTAGCTAATTCAGCAATGCATGCAATCGGCAGAGAAGTTGGTCGTTCACTTATTAGAGGTGTGTTGGGAACTTTTAAAAGATAATGAAGCACATCTTAGAAGACTATGTATAATAAAAATAAAGGCTTTGAATACGAGAAAATTGCCAAAAAATACTTACGATATAATAATTATAAAATATTAGAGGTAAACTTTATAAGCAAATTTGGGGAAATTGATATTATTGCTGAAAAAGATGACAGGCTGCACTTCATTGAAGTAAAGGGGCGCATAAATGCCAAATATGGCTATCCAAGAGAGGCAGTGACATTTACTAAGCAAAAAAGATTGAGAAGTGCCGCCAAATATTATTTTATGCTGAAAGGAAAAGATGATTACCTTTGTCAGTTTGATGTAATAGAAATAATTTTGGAAAGCAGAGAACTAAATTATATTCAAAATGCTTTTTAGAACAAGTTCAGCACATACTGAACTTGTTTTTATGACAAGGGGACGTGACAAGGGGACGACAAGGGGACGGGGTACTGTCATATTCCTCACTTTGTTGCTATGTTGCGGGTGATATTACCTTAATTTTATGGGGGTTGATTTTATGAATATTCTATGTTATTATCATGCAATAAATTATTGCAAGGAGCAAGAATGAATAGGGAAACAAACGAACATACTGTTTCTTTTATAACCTTGGGTTGTAAAGTAAATCAGTTTGAAACAGAAGCTATGACTGAAATTTTAGAAAGGGATGGTTTTAAAGTTCTTCCATCCAATGAAGTCAGTGACATATATATAATTAATACATGTGCAGTCACTAAGGAAAGTGAAAGAAAATCTCGGCAATTCATAAATAAGGCGAAAAGAATAAATCCTAAAGCAATAGTTGTAGCAGTAGGCTGCAGTGTACAATTAAATTCCGAAAAAATAAATAAGGAAACCCAAGCAGACATAATTATAGGGACAAAGCATAAAGGTAATATAGGAAAACTTATTAAGGATAAGCTGAATAATATAAATATAGATTATGAAATTGACGAGCTTCATGGAAGAGAAAATTTTGAGGAGTTACAAATAAGTACTGTCCACGACAAAACTCGTGCCAATATTAAAATACAGGACGGCTGCAGTCAATTTTGCTCTTACTGCATTATTCCTTATGTACGTGGACCCATAAGAAGCAGGAATCATGATGATATCATAAAGGAAGCTGAAAGGATTGCAGAAAACGGCTATAAAGAAATTGTCCTGAATGGAATTCATATATCATCCTACGGTAAAGAGCTTAAAGAAAAGTATTATCTTATTGATTTAATCGAAGATATAAACAAAATCAAAGGAATTGAAAGAATCAGACTTGGCTCCATAGAGCCGAACTTAATAAATGAAGATTTCATGAAAAGATACTCAGCTTTAAATAAAACCTGTGACCATTTTCATTTGTCCTTGCAAAGCGGAAGCGACAGTGTTTTAAAGAGAATGAACAGAAGATACACAACAGAAGAGTATAAAAAGAATGTGAAATTAATAAGAAAATTTATGCCTGAAGCAGGAATTACAACGGATATTATTGTAGGTTTTCCCGGAGAAACCGATGAAGAATTCAATAAAACCGTGGAATTTGTAAAAGAAATTAAATTTTCTCGAATTCACGTTTTTAAGTATTCCAAGAGGGAAGGCACTAAGGCTTCAGAAATGAAACCTCAGGTTATTGAGCAAGTTAAGTCTCACAGAAGCAAGGTGCTTATTGAACAAGGCAAAACAATTGCCTGTGAATTTATGAAGACATTTGTCGGCAGGGAGCTGTCAGTATTGATAGAAACTGAAAAAAATGATAATTTATATGAAGGATATACAACAAATTACTTGAAAGTTATGTTAAAAAGTGATATAAATGTTAGGAATGAAATAATTAACGTTCATGTTATTGGAATAAGGAACGATTATTTATTGAGTGAATAAATTAGTTGATGTGAGGTGAAATAATGGATTGTATATTTTGCAAAATTGCAAACAAAGAAATTCCGTCTCAGTTTGTATTTGAAAATGAATACATGGTTGCTTTTAGAGACTTATCTCCACAAGCTCCTGTACATATATTAGCTGTACCAAAGGTTCACATAGCTTCAATGAATGAAATTTCAAATGAAAACAGCCATATAGTTGCAGAAATTTTTGAAGCAATAAATAAAATTGCAGAGTCAGAGGGTATTAAGGATTCAGGCTACAGAGTTATAAGTAACTGCGGTAAAGATGGCTGTCAATCAGTACAACATTTGCATTTTCATATTTTAGGCGGAAAGAAATTATCAGAATCGTTAGCATAAATTACTTGCATTTACTTATTCTATGTTATATAATAATAAATGCTATTTCAAACTCGCTGGTGTCCTAGGACAACTAGTAGTAGATGACGAGGGGAGGGTAGCAAGTAAAATGACAGAGGTAAAAGTAAGAGAAAACGAGTCGATAGATAATGCTCTTAGAAGATTTAAAAGACAATGTGCACTTACAGGTGTTATGTCAGAAGTAAGAAAAAGAGAGCATTATGAAAAGCCAAGTGTTAAGCGTAAAAAGAAGGCTGAAGCAGCTCGCAGAAAAAAAAATAAAAAAGCAAGATAAGAGGTGAAAGTATGCCTTTAAAAGAGAAACTCATGGAAGACTTAAAACAATCCATGAAGTCTAAGAACAAAGTCAAAAAAGATACTGTTACAATGGTCAGAGCAGCTATTAAACAAAGAGAAGTTGACGAAAGAATAGAACTATCCGATCCTGAAATAGTAGATATAATAGCAAAACAAATTAAACAGAAAAAAGACTCAATAACTGACTTTGAAAAAGGCAATCGACAAGATCTTATAGATCTAACCAATGAAGAAATCAAAATACTATTAGAATATTTACCGCCTCAACTGTCAGATGAAGCCATCGATTTTATTGTGAAAGAAGCAATTGAATCAACAAACGCCCAGTCCAAAAAAGACATGGGCAAGCTAATGGCCTTCATAATGCCTAAAGTAAAAGGCAAAGCTGATGGAAAGCATGTCAATGAAATTGTGGCTAAATATATAAAGTAGGCAAAGAACCCTAAACGGGTTCTTTTTTATGGTAATTTCAGAGCCTCTTAATTACTCTTAATTACTGAGTATTCTCCAAGAAGTTTTTATGGAAATACTAATTTAGGTATGTTATAATATAAACAAATGAAAAAACCTTAGTATATTTGGAGGAGAATTATGAAAGTTAAAGTCTGTGTAGGTTCAAATTGTACATTATTAGGTTCTATGAATATTTTAGATCAAATTGAGGATTTAGAGGATATAATCCGTGAGGATGCCTATATCTACAGCGACGAAGAGTTAGATGTGGAAGCAATAAAATGTTTAGGGTATTGTAAAGAAATAAAGAAAAATGTTGCACCTGTGGTAGTTGTTGATGAGGAGCCTATATTTAACGCTACAAGTCAGACTGTAATGGAGAAAATAGTTAACAAGCTTAGAAAATGACATAATAAACATTGGAGGAATATTTTGTATGAAGGAAAGTTACGTTGCTCTGATAAATATCAGAAGGCAGGTATTTGCAAAGATAGCTAAAATGGCTTATGACGGCACTGATTTAAGCGAGTTGGAGAAATCATCATTTGAGATTATACCTGGTGAAGTAGCAACATACAGAGACAGCGTATTTAGAGAAAGAGCAATAGTAGATGAAAGACTAAGGCTTACCATGGGATTAAATGCAAGGAAGCCAACGGAATTTCATAGAGTTACTGATGGCATTGCCGAAGTTAATGTAGATAAAACCCATTTTATTGAGCCGTTGATAAATGTTATAACATATGCATGCGAAGCATGTCCCACAAAAACTTTTTATGTTACGGATAATTGCAGGAAATGTTTAGCTCACCCATGTACCAATGTATGTCCTGTAAATGCAGTTTCAATAGGAAAAAACAGGGCGATAATTGATAAGGATAAGTGTATTAAATGCGGCAGATGTAAAGAATCATGTCCTTACAGTGCAATTGTTCAGTACGACAGACCTTGTGCCGCTGCCTGCGGTGTTAATGCAATAGACAGTGATTATTTGGGTAGGGCTCAGATAAACAGGGACAGATGTGTATCTTGCGGAAACTGTATTATTCAGTGCCCTTACGGAGCAATATCAGATAAGTCTCAAATATACCAGCTAATAAAAGCATTAAAAACAAATAATCATATATATGCTATTATAGCCCCTTCATTCTTAGGACAATTCGGTCCGTTAGCAACACCCGTTCAAATATTTGAAGGTATAAAGCAACTTGGATTCAAAGATGTGGTAGAGGTAAGCTTAGGGGCTGACATTACAACACTTCGTGAAGCCAAAGAATTCCTCGAAAGAGTACCGGGAGAAATTCCTTATATGGGAACAAGCTGTTGTAATTCATGGACTATAATGGTAGAAAAATTGTTTCCGGATCAGTATGAATATATATCTGATTCTGCATCTCCCATGGTTGAGACTGCAAAGTATATTAAGAAAAAAGACCCTGAAGCAAAAATAGCATTTATAGGTCCTTGTATTTCAAAAAAGTTGGAAGCACTGAGAGAAGATGTAAAGGATTATGTGCATTTTGTTATAACCTTTGAAGAACTTATGGGGATGTTTGTTGCAAAAGGTATAGAATTATCTGAAATAGAAGTATTAAAAGAAATACAGGATGCTTCTATATTGGGCAGAGGCTATGCCATAGCCGGCGGGGTAGCCGAAGCGGTTAAAAAAACTGCCCATGCTATAGACCCTTCAAAGGGAATAAATGTTGAAGGTGCATCTACACTGCATGATTGCGTAAAGCTGATGAGGTTAGCAAAGGCAGGAAAGAAGAATGGATATCTGTTAGAAGGTATGGCATGCCTCGGAGGATGCATTGCAGGACCCGGAACAATAGCTTCATTAAACAGAGTACGAAAAGCTGTAACTGAATTTAAAAATCAAGCAGCAAGCAAGACACCATTTGACAACAAGATTATAGATGAAAAATTAAGAAATAAATAAAAGAATATGACAGTACCCCCGTCCCCTTATCACAAGGGGTTATTTTTTAATTTTTCATAGTAAAGTACATACCTGCATAATTTATAATAAGACAAATAATTGACGGGGAGGGAAATATGAGCAAGTTTAACAATTTTAGGAGTAAATTGGCCGATGAGTTAGAAATACCGAACAATGCATTATCAGATAATTTTGAACTGAGAATGCACGGCAACAAAAAGGTCATAATTGAAAATCATTTGGGATTAACAGTTTATGATGAAAACATGGTAAGTATAAAAACCAACGACCAAGATATAAAAATAAAAGGCTCCAAATTTAAAATAGAAGAAATCAATAATTTAAAAGTAATAGTAAAGGGGAATATCAAAGAAATAATATTTAGTATGAAGGAGTAGTCATGTTAATATTCAAGCTGATGTATTTAATAAGAGGCTATGTGGTTATCCGTACGGATGACAAAAACGCAGAAAAGGTCTTGAATATACTCCGAAGAAGAAACATTGCAGTATGGGATGTAGAAAAAAAAGGTAAAGGAATAAAGTTTAAAATATCTTATGAAGATTATATAAAAAACTCTAATCTTATTAATGAAATAGTGAATCCCGTAATCAAAAGGGGAGCCATGCTTAAGCTTAATAAAGTCAAATTCAGAAAAGGCTTTTCCATAGGTCTTTTGATATTGATAATATCTCTGTATTTATTAACCTCCATGATATGGGATGTAGAAGTTGTAGGAACCAATCAAACAAATACCAATGAAATACTTGGCTTACTAGAAGAAAATAAAATAAAAATCCCGGTCTCCATTTCACGTATAGAAACAAAACAATTAGAAACGCTGATTTACAATAACTTTGAATATAAATTTGTGGATGTCTTTGTGGAAGGCTCAAAATTAATTATTTTCGTAAGAGAGAGGGAGCCTGAACCGGCTGAGATAAAAAGCAATGAGCCAAGCAGCATCATATCTGTGAAAAATGCCATTATAAACAAGGTAATTGCTAAAAGCGGCCAGCCTGTGGTTAAGGAGGGGGACGTTGTTTATGAAGGTCAGACATTGATTATGGGAATAGTTAAGAATAAGAACTCCGATGAATTTATGATGGTACCATCCGACGGCATTATTTATGGAAAGACATATTATAATTTTGAAATGAAGGAAGAAAAAATAAGAAGCGTAAATATGTCTACAAATAAAAGTAAGACTGTTTATTACTTGAAACTTAATGAAAATAGTATTAAAATAATAGGTGACAAAGACCCCTATGAAAGATATGATTATAGAGAGAGTGTAATAAAAGTGCCTTTTGTCTCAAATATAACTGATATTAGCTTTCTAAAAGGTGTATACTATGAAGAAGAGATAAAGAAAATTGAAATAGATAAACAAACGGCACAAAACAAAATGAAAGTTGCTATGTATGATGAACTTTTGGAAAGGTGCGATGATGATAGCAGGATTCTAAAATCAAACATAAACTTTTCAGAGGATGATGAATTTTATTATTTAATAGCGCAAATAGAAGTAATTGAAGATATAGGAGAAAAGATAAGAATTTTTCCTATAGAGGAAGAACAGACAGATGAAACCAAGGAGGATTAATGGATTTATTCGAGCAAAATGTCTTAATAGCAAATGAAGATGAATTGATTAAATTATTGGGAATTCATGATAAAAATATTAAAATTATAAAAAGTTATTATGATGTTAATATTTTAGTGAGAAACGGAGCTTTAAAGGTAACCGGGGAAAAGGAAAGCTCTGAAGCTGTAGTAAAGATACTTAGGGACATTTTAAATACAATAAGAGCAGAAGGCGAAATAAGCGACCAAAAGGTTGTTTATTTGATTGAAGCAAATAAATCAAACTCAGAAATTGATTACAACCAAATTTTAAAAGAAGTAATTGTTACCTCTGCATCAGGAAGAATTATTAAACCTAAGACGGTGGGACAAAAAAGATATGTAGACATCATAAACTCCAAAGATGTGACATTCGGAATCGGTCCTGCGGGAACAGGCAAGACATATTTGGCTGTTGCTTGTGCAGTTAATGCATTCAGAAAAAAAGAAGTTGAACGTATAATACTAACACGGCCTGCAGTTGAAGCGGGGGAAAAATTAGGATTTTTACCGGGAGACCTGCAGGATAAAGTTGACCCTTATTTAAGGCCTCTTTATGACGCACTTTTTGACATAATGGGAATTGAAAACTTTATGAAAAATGTTGAAAAACAGCTGATTGAGGTAGCACCGCTTGCATATATGAGAGGTCGTACTTTGGATTCATCTTTCATTATATTGGATGAAGCCCAAAACACCACAAATGAGCAAATGAAAATGTTTTTAACACGTCTTGGTTATGGCTCAAAAGCCGTAATAACCGGAGATATAACTCAAATAGACCTTCCTGAGGGCAAGAAATCAGGGCTTAAGTCTGTAATTCATATTTTAAGGGAGGTGGAGGACATAGGTTTTATGTTTTTCCACACTACCGATGTAGTAAGACACAAATTGGTTCAAGATATTGTAAAAGCATATGAAAAACATGAGGTAAAATAATGATAAGCGTTTTGTTTGATGACAGGCAGGATGTTATGAAAATCACCAAAGATAATGAAGCTGCAATAAAAAGGGCTGTAGATGCAGTTTTAAGCGAAGAAGAACTGCATGGAGATTTTGAGATAAGTGTTTCATTTGTCACAAATGAAGAAATTAAAGAATTAAACAGGGAATATAGAAATGTAGATAATGAAACAGATGTTTTATCTTTTCCCATGAATGAAGAATTTGACGGTGTTACTATTCTTGGGGATATTGTTATTTCAACCCAAAAAATAATTGAACAAGCTAGTGATTTTGCTCACAGTTTGGAAAGAGAAATGAGCTATTTGACAGTACACAGCATGCTGCATCTTTTAGGATATGATCATATGTGCAGTGATGAAAAAAGTCATATGAGAGAAAAAGAAAAAGAAATTATGAAAAAACTAAAAATATTTAAGTAATTCATCCAAGGGGGAAGGCGTGAAAAACAGAATAGTTTTTTTAATTGTATTGTTGATTTTACTAAGCAGTTGCGTAAAAGAAACTGTGACACCAAAACAAGAAGAGGCTGAAATAAGTGAGGTTGAAGAAGTACCGGAAATTGAACCGGAAGAGTCTGAAGAAAAAGAGGAAGAAATTGACCCAAACAAGGTAGTTTCACCATTGGACGGATTAAGGTATTATCCTGAAGAATTAGCCAAAAGACCTGTGGCAGTATCAATTGACAATCATCCTAAGGCAAGATGGCAGGCAGGTATCAGTGAAGCTGAAATTGTTTATGAAGTTGAAGTAGAGCACCCTTTTACCAGATACCTATGTATATTTTTTGCAAAGGAGCCGGAAAGAATAGGACCTGTAAGAAGTGCAAGACCTTATCTGATATATTATGCACTTGAATATGACGGAATATTTGTACATGTGGGAGGCAGCGAAGATGCTTTTGCAGAAATAAGAAGGCTCAGTGTTGCTGATGTAGACGGACTGTATTCCGGAGCCGTGTGGAGATACTACGACACCGGAAAATATGCACCGCACAATGCATACACTACTTTGGAGTCCATTAGAAATGAAGCAGAGTATTACGGATACAGAACGGAAGCAAACTTTGAAGGATATATTTTCAATGAAAAGGACACAATGCTGTCTGAAAACAGCGAAATAAATTCTGCAAAAGAAGTAAATATAGTATATAACGATTATAATACAACAGATTACATATATGAAGAAGACAGCGGTTTATATTTACGATTTAAGGATGATGAAGAACATATTGATGAATTGGATAAAAAGCAATTAACTGTAAAAAATATTATTGCAATAGAAACCCCCAAAACAGTATTGGACAATGAGGGAAGATTGTACTTGGGCACTATAGGCCAAGGAAACGGTATTTATATTACAAACGGTGAAAGTATTCCCATAACATGGGAAAAAGCTTCGGAAAAAGAAAGTCTTAAATTTTATACAGGGGATGAAGAGCTTGTATTGAATCCGGGCAATACATGGATACAGGTTGTTAACAGCCTTGACAGGATTACATTAGAATAATTAAAACAAGTATAAGAAAGGGGACAAAATGGAAGATAAATTACTTATTAAAATTGCCATGGAGGCAAGGGAGAACTCATACAGTCCGTATTCCAATTATAGGGTTGGAGCTGCAGTTTATACAAGAAGCGGCAAGGTATTTACAGGCTGCAACATAGAATCTGCATCCTACACTCCAACCATATGTGCAGAGAGAGTTGCTGTTTCAAAATGCATTTCTGAAGGTCACAGGGATATTTATAAAATTGCGGTAGTTGGAAGCGAAAAAAAGACATCTTTTCCTTGCGGAGTATGCAGGCAGTTTATGTCTGAATTCGGCAAAGACATAAAGGTTATTTGTGCAAGAAACTTAGATTATTATGATGTTTATACTTTAGAGGAGCTGTTGCCTCACAGCTTCGGACCCGATGACCTTGACTAGAAAGGAAAAATATGTTTAAATCAGGATTCGTAACAATAATAGGAAGACCAAATGTGGGCAAATCAACATTAATGAATAATATGCTCGGTGAAAAAATATCCATAATGTCCGATAAGCCGCAAACCACGAGAAACAAAATAACGACAGTATATACGGATGAAGAAGCACAAATAATATTTATGGATACTCCGGGAATTCATAAACCCAAAAACCAGCTTGGAGAATTTATGAATACAGAAGTGGACTCAGCTTTAGAGGAAATGGATGTATTAATAATGATAACTGATGAGTTTAACAAAGTGGGACCCGGGGATGAATTTGTAATTGAAAAAATCAAAGACACCAAAGCAAAAAAAATACTTATAATAAATAAAATAGATAAGTTTGACCAGGAAGCAGCCATGCGTATTGCGGCTGAATTCGATAAATATGATGTCTTTGATGATATAATGCCCATATCTGCACTTAATAACGTCGGCGTAGATGCTTTAGTTAAATTAATAATTAAATATTTAAAACCGGGACCGATGTTTTTTCCTGCAGATTATATAACTGACAGACCTGAGCGCTTTATTGTTTCAGAAATTATAAGGGAAAAGGCACTCATGTATTTACAGGAAGAGGTTCCCCACGGAATTGCAGTTGAAATTGAAGAAATGAAGGAAAGAAAAAAACGCAGCCTTGTTGATATAAGAGCCAATATTTTATGTGAGAAAAAGTCTCACAAAAGCATTATCATCGGCAAGGAAGGAAGAAAAATAAAAGGTATAGGCAAAAGCGCAAGGGAAGATATAGAAAGGCTTTTGGGCAGCCAAGTAAATTTACAGCTTTTTGTAAAAATTTCTGAAAACTGGCGTGATGATAATTATAGGTTAAAAACATTAGGGTATGATAAATGATAGAGGAAGAAATTCTTATTCTAAAAGAAATAAGTTATAAAGAAAATGATAAAATTCTTCATGCCTTATCAAGAACAAGAGGTAAAATTCAGATTATTTCAAAAGGCTCAAAAAAAAGCAGCTCACATTTAATGAATGCATCACAGAGCTTCGCATATTCAAAATGTACCCTCAATGTATCAAAGGATATGTATATATTAACTTCTGCAAAGCTTTTGGATAATTTCTACAACTTGAATAACAACATTAATGCTTATTATAATGCATGTTATATTTTAGAGCTTATAAGCTATGTGGCACAAGAAAATGAAGTTGATTCGAGAGTATTTGATATGACAGTGTCCGTGATTTCTCATCTGAGTAATTTTAAAAATGAACATGACAAGCTTACCGCTGCTTATGAACTAAAATTGGCAGCCATGCTTGGGTACAAGCCTGATTTTCTTCATTGTCTGCACTGCGGCTCTTCGATAAATGACAAGGTTAAGTTTTCCATAACAGAAGGAGGAGTTTTTTGCTCTAAATGCGTAAATTTTGGAAATGGAATAAATGTCACATATAATGAAATACTAATTATGGATAAAATTTTAAAATCTAAATTTGAAAATATTGGCTTTATTGAAGTACCTAAGACTATAATGAACTTAATAAGAAAATTCTTGTTTTATTATATTGGAAAGGACAATTTTACTACACTAAAGCTACTATAAAAGAAAGGATATTCATATGGAAAATGATAATTTACACAAAATCGATGAAATTTTAAAGCGTACAAATACTGATTACGGCACTGCAAAAGAAGCTTTGGAAGCTGCTAACGGGGATGTGCTTGAAGCTATAATATTGATTGAAAATCAGCAAAAAGGAAGAATATCAGGCTCTTTCAGAGGAGAGCAGATAATGGCTCAATTGAAGGATATTTTGGCAAAAGGGAATGCTACAAAGCTTACAATTAAGAAAGATAATGATGTTATAATCAATATACCAATTACTGCGGGATTGGTAAGTGCTGTGGTTGCGCCTTTCCTGTCAGCAGCCGGGATAACCGTAGCCCTTCTTGCAAAATGTTCAGTGGAAATAACCCAAACAGACGGCAAAATAATAGACCTTGGACAAAAAGTTGATGAAGGAATGGATGTTGTAAAAGATGCTATGAAGGATTTTAAAAAAGGCGCATCGAATTTAAAAGATGATTTAAAAACCGGCACAAAAAACATGAAGGATGATATAAAAACCGGAGCAGATAACATGAAGGATGATATAAAATCCGGTGCAGAAAACATGAAAGATGATATCAAAAACTCTTTTGACAGAAATAGTGTGCATTTTTAAAAGAATCTCTTGACATAAAAAGATTATTTTGTTACATTATAGTAAATTAAGACAGTGAGAAAGAGGAGTATTCTATGCTTAATTTACAGAGAGTCAGTCAAGGTGAAAGCTGATAAGTATGTGTAGAAGAAAGGAGCTTTTGAGTCTAAGACTTTTAAGAGGATGAGGCGCAATGCCTTGTCAAATAGGGTGGAACCGCGGAAGTGAATCTTTCGTCCCTATATGGGATGAAAGATTTTTTGTATGCCCTAACCCCATTTTTCTGAGGAATGGGGACACCTCTACTATCAGTTAGCCTTTGGAGTAAGAGGAATGTCCCCGAATATGATTTTCTGAAAAATGGCGGTAGGTCAACCGCAACGAAATCCCAAAATATGCGACCAACGGAAGCAAATATTTTGGTGATTGAGACTGCGATATTAGGAGGAAATCATGGCAAAGACAGAAAAAAACAGCTTAGAAAAAATAGTATCATTATGCAAATCCAGAGGAATAATTTTTCCGGGCTCTGAAATTTACGGAGGTTTGGCTAATACTTGGGATTATGGTCCTTTGGGAGTAGAGATTAAAAACAATGTAAAAAGGGCTTGGTGGAAAAAATTTATACAGGAAAGCCCCTATAATGTAGGATTAGATGCAGCTATACTTATGAATCCCACTACTTGGGTTGCTTCCGGTCATGTGGGAGGATTTTCAGACCCGTTAATGGACTGCAAGGAGTGCAAGGAAAGATTCAGGGCTGATAAGCTTATTGAAGATTACATGAAGAAAATAAACGACGTACAAATAGTTGACGGTTGGACAAACGATGAAATGGAAGCATACGTTACAGAAAAAAAGGTAAAATGTCCTGAATGCGGAGCACATAATTTTACAGCCATAAGAAAATTTAATCTTATGTTTAAAACTTTTCAGGGGGTAACGGAAGACTCCCAATCAGAGCTTTATTTAAGACCTGAAACAGCGCAGGGTATTTTTGTTAACTTTAAAAATGTTCAGCGCTCCATGCGAAAGAAAATTCCTTTCGGTATAGGACAAATAGGGAAATCATTCAGAAATGAAATTACACCCGGTAACTTTACATTTAGAACAAGAGAATTTGAGCAGATGGAATTAGAATTTTTCTGTAAGCCGGGAGAAGACATGGAATGGTTTTACTACTGGAAAGAGTTTTGCATGAACTGGCTTATAAGCCTTGGAGTGAAAAAAGAAAACCTTCGTTTCAGAGATCATGAACAGGCTGAATTGTCACATTACAGCAAGGGTACATCAGACATTGAATATTTGTTCCATTTTGGCTGGGGTGAATTGTGGGGAATTGCTGACAGAACGGATTTTGACCTTAAACAGCACATAAATGTTTCCGGAGAGGACTTATCCTATATAGATCCGGTAACCAATGAAAAATACATACCATACTGTGTTGAGCCGTCCCTTGGCGCAGACCGTGTAATGTTAGCGATTTTGGTTGATGCATACAATGAAGAACTCTTAGAAGACGGAACTGATAGAGTTGTATTAAAGCTTCATCCTGCATTGTCACCATTTAAAGCTGCAGTATTTCCGCTTACCAAAAAATTAAATAAACAAGCAACAGAGCTTTATCAAACGCTTAATAAGCATTTTAATGTTGATTATGATGACGGTGGAAGTATAGGAAAAAGATATAGAAGACATGATGAAATAGGAACACCTTACTGCATTACATTTGACTTTGATTCTTTGGAAGACAATGCGGTAACTGTAAGAGACAGAGATACGATGGAGCAGGAAAGAACTAAAATTGATGAATTAGTTTCATTCATCAATGAAAAAACATTCTTTTAAAGATGCCCTAACCCCATTTTTCAGAGTCTTTTTTCAATCCCGATTTCTTTGGAGGTGAGATTATTTGAATATCAGAGAGAAATACGAGCAATTTGAAATGGAGCATCTATCAGAATATGCCTCAAAGGCATTACTCTCAAAGGGAAGAATGCTCCATGAGCCCAAATGCGAGATAAGAACTGACTTCCAAAGGGACAGAGACAGAATATTGCATTCAAAAGCTTTCAGAAGGCTTAAACATAAAACACAGGTTTTCCTGTCTCCTGAAGGGGACCACTACAGAACAAGACTTACGCACACTCTTGAAGTATCACAAATTTCAAGAACAATTGCAAGAAGCTTGAATTTAAACGAAGATTTAACCGAAGCAATAGCACTTGGGCATGATTTAGGCCATACTCCTTTTGGTCATACCGGAGAAAGAATACTTAAAAAGTTATGCAACGGATTTAAACACAATGAACAAAGCTTAAGGGTTGTTGACTTCTTGGAAATAAGAAATGACAAGCCGGGGCTAAACTTGACTTTTGAAGTAAGAGACGGTATATTAAATCATCCCTCAGGTTATGAACCTGCTACCATTGAGGGACAAATAGTCAGCATCTCGGACAGGATTGCTTATATAAATCATGATATTGATGATGCAGTCAGAGGTCACATTATAACTAAAATCCCGGACAAGTTTCTTAGAAATTTAGGCTCAAGCCACGGCAAAAGAATCAACACAATGATAATGGATATAATTCAAAACTCAGAAAACAAAAATAATATTGTAATGAGCGATGAAGTTGCAGAGCTGACAAATGAACTTCGAGATTTTCTGTTTGAGAATGTATACTATAATAAGATTGCAAAAAGCGAAGATGATAAAATAATGTTCGTAGTTGAAAAAATATATGAATATTACACAAAAAATTTTGACTCTCTTCCTGAATTATATGTTAATATTTATAACAACAATAACTTCAGCAAGGAAGAAATAATAAAAGATTATATAGCCGGTATGACAGACAGATATGCAATGAATGTTTTTGAAGAATTGTACATACCGAGACCATGGTTATAGAAAAAGAAACAACAAAAAAGCAGCAGAAAATTTGCAGAAAATTTTGCAGCTTGTCAAGAAAAACTAATTGACAAGCTTATTTTCATATGTTATACTTTATTCTCAATGTAAGGATAATGGTGATATTATGCCCTATAGATTGGATTCTGACGTTATACAAAGAATCTTGGATCAAAATAATATTGTAGATATTATAGAAGAATATTTGCCTTTAAAAAAAGCAGGTGCAAATTATAGCACAAACTGTCCTTTTCATAAAGAAAAAACACCTTCATTTATAGTTTCTCCGGACAAGCAAATGTTTCATTGCTTCGGCTGCGGTGAAAGCGGGGATAGTATAAGTTTTCTGACAAAATATAAAAATTATACTTTTGTTGAAGCAGCGGAATATTTAGCAAACAGAGCAGGTATTATCTTAGAAGAAATTAACTCATCAAAAATGAACAACAATAAACAAACAGCAGATAAGCTTTACAAGATTAACAGAGATGCTGCTGCTTATTTTTATAAAAATTTAAGGAAGTGTCCTAATGTAATTGAATATTTATTTTCCAGAAATATTAAACCCGGTGTAATAAAATTGTTTGGAATTGGATATGCTAATGGCGAATGGGATAATTTGTTAAATTATCTAAAAAATGAAGGTTATAATGTCGAAGATATTTTAAAAACCGGATTAATTATTAAGAATGAAAAAAACAATACATATTATGACCGATTTAGAAACAGAGTAATTTTCCCAATATTTGATGTAAAAAAAAGAATTATAGGTTTTGGAGGAAGAGTAATAGACGACTCTATGCCAAAATATCTTAATTCTCCTGAAAGTCTTATTTTTAATAAGGGATATAATTTGTACGGGATTCATTTAGCAAGAGAAAATGTAAGAAATAACAGCTTTATTTTAGTAGAAGGATACATGGATGTAATCAAAATGCATGTTCATGGTTATAACACGGCAGTTGCGGCTTTAGGAACTTCTTTTACGGAAAACCAGATAAAACTGTTAAAGAGATACTCTAAAAGCTTCTATATTGCTTTTGATTCAGACGACGCAGGACAAAAGGCTTCTTTAAAAGCAATTAATATGCTTAAAAAGAACAACTTGAAAGCAAAAGTAATTATAATGAAAGATGCAAAGGACCCGGATGAATATTTAAACAAGTTTGGAAAGACAAGTTTCGACAAATTAATAGAAAATTCATTAGATTATAATGCTTTCTTAGAATTGTATTTTAAAGAAATACTTGAAAATTCTAACAAAGTTGAATATATAAACAATTATTTTGACAATATAGTAAATGTAAACAGCGAAATAGAAAGAGAGTTAATTTTTGACAAATTATCAAGAAAAGTAGGTGTTTCGAAAGAGTCTATAATAAAAGAATACAATAAAAGAAGTACTAAACAAAAGACTTTGGTTAAGACTGCAAAACCTGCCGTTAAACCGCAGGTTAAAAAAATTACTACATGCCACGAAGAAGAGCTTATTAAACTGATACTTTTAAACAATGACTTTGCACTCAAGCTAAGTGAGATAGTTAATGAAGATACCTTTAAGGACTTAAAATACTATAAAATAATAAAAGAGCTGTATGAATGCAGAATTAACGATATAAGTATTGATAGTGAAAGCTTAAATAAAATTACAAAGAATGCCATGAATGTAAATTTGCAGATTGACAATGTTGATTATAATAATTTAGAGGCTTTATTCAAGGATTGTATGAAAAGACTTAAATTAAAATATTATGAAGAAAAGAGAAATATATTGATAAACAGTTTAAAACAACCTGATAGTTCATTAAACAGTGAAGAAATTACGAATGAAATTTTTTGCCTCGCTAAAAAGATTAAATCAACTAAGGAGGAGGTCAACCGGCAATGAGTGAAAATAAAAATATATCAGTAGTTTCAGAAGAAGAATATGCAAAAAGTGCTGAAATGTTACAAAAGATAGACTCCATAAAAAATAAATTAATTGAAAAGGGCAAGAGAAACGGTTTTATAACATATAAAGAAGTTTTAAGGTCATTTGAAAAACTCGATATTAATCCTGAATTTATAGATGATTTTTATAAGCAAGCTGAAGACAACGATCTTGAAATATTAGGATTTCAAGATGATATGATACCTGAAAAGGTTGAAGATGAAGATGAAGCTGAAACAAAAGAAGATGCGGATTTTTTTGTAAGCCAATCGGACGATGATATCCTAAAAGGTGTAAATATTGATGACCCTGTAAGAATGTATCTTAAAGAAATAGGAAAGGTTTCCTTATTGAGTGCAAACGAAGAAGTAGAATTGGCCAAAAGAATGGAAGACGGTGATGAAGAAGCTAAGAAGCAGTTGGCTGAGGCCAATTTAAGATTAGTAGTAAGCATTGCAAAAAGATATGTGGGAAGAGGCATGCTTTTTCTTGATTTAATTCAAGAAGGGAATCTTGGACTTATAAAAGCAGTGGAGAAATTCGATTATACAAAGGGTTTTAAATTCAGCACATATGCAACCTGGTGGATACGCCAGGCAATAACAAGGGCAATAGCAGACCAGGCAAGAACCATAAGAATACCTGTGCACATGGTTGAAACCATCAATAAGTTAATCAGAATCAAAAGACAGCTTTTACAGGAATTAGGAAGAGACCCCACGCCTGAAGAAATAGCATTGGAAATGGAAATGGACCCTGAAAAAGTAAGAGAAATACTTAAAATTGCTCAGGAGCCTGTATCATTGGAAACACCCATCGGTGAAGAAGAAGACAGCCATCTTGGAGATTTTATTCCTGATGATGAGGTTCAAGCACCTTCGGACGTTGCAACATTTACCCTTTTGAGGGAGCAGTTGTCAAATGTGCTGCACACTTTAACAGACAGAGAGCAAAAGGTACTAAGGCTTCGTTTCGGTTTAGATGATGGAAGAGCAAGAACTCTTGAAGAGGTTGGTAAAGAATTTGACGTAACCAGAGAAAGAATACGTCAAATAGAAGCAAAAGCGCTGAGAAAACTGAGACATCCAAGCAGAAGCAAGAAATTGAAAGATTATTTGGAATAAGATGCTGTTTTTGGTGGAAAAGTCATAAAAATCCACACTCACGGTTTCGGATACGAATAATTCTATTAGCTCATTCCGACTAAAAATTCTACAGCTTGCAAACTCGCCAAGGCTCAAACAGTGCAAGCTGCTTAACGAATTTTCAGCTGGTATTCGCTAAGAATTAAATCGTATCCTGCAAATGTTCGCTTTGTATTTTTATGACTTTTTCAAGTAACTGCGAATAATAACAATAGAAATGGAATGGTTACATTCCATTTATTCATTTAGGGGGTTATTATGAATCGATTGGAATGCATTGTATCCATGGTTGATAAATGCGGTACAGCTGCAGATATCGGCACTGACCACGGATATGCGGCAGAGATGCTGTTAAAAGAAGAAATATGTAATAAAATAATCGCAACCGATTTAAACAAAGGTCCTTTAAACAGAGCCATGAAGTATTTATCTTCCGTTAAACTCAGTGACAGATGTGATTTCAGGCTTGGAAGCGGGCTTACGGTTTTAAAAGAAGGGGAAGCAGATGCAATTATAATTGCAGGAATGGGCGGCGAGCTGATTTTAGATATAATCGAAACTTCAAAAGACATAGCATTGAACGCTAATCAGCTTATATTACAGCCCATGACTGCAGCAGATGATTTAAGGCAGTATCTTGTAGAAAACGGTTTTGAAATAATTGATGAAAATATTGTAAAGGAATCATATCACTTTTATTTTGTAATAAAGGCGAAAAAAGGCATTACTGAATATAAAGACAGAATATATTATGAAATAAGCAAGAGCTTAACAGATAAAAAAGACCCGATAATGATTGAATACATAAATAAGGTGCTGAATACAAACAAAAAAATCATCAGAAGTCTTGAAAAAGCAAACAATGTGGAATATAATGTAAAAATAGAGAGCTTAAGAGAGAAAAACAAAAAAATAAAGGGATTAATAAAATGAATTTAAATTCTATAATTAATTTATTGAATGATGAAGTAAAATTGAAGGAGCATGAATCTTGGGACAACAGCGGATTACAAATAGGCTCTATGAAAGGCAACATAAATAAAATTATGTTAACCATAGACATAAATAAGGAAGGAGTAAAGCAAGCTATTCAAGAGAAGGTGGATTTAATTATAACTCACCATCCGTTTTTCTTCAATACAATCAAAAAAATTGACTTTGATACATATGACGGAGAAATAATCGAAATGTTAATCAAAGAAAATATAAATCTTTACAGTATGCATACGAGCTATGACATGGCAGAAAAGGGAGTTACTTATAACTTGGCACAAAAGTTGAACATATCAGATTATCAGGTTCTCCATCCCGTAAATATGGATAACAGTGGTTACGGCGGAATAGGCGAGGTTGCTCCCATAAATATAATTGATTATGCCAAATTCGTAAAAGAAACTCTTGAAGCCGAGGGTGTCAAATTATACTGCAATGATGAAAAAACAGTTAAAAGGGTTGCATTCTGCGGAGGAAGCGGCAGTGAATTCATCGGGGATGCAATAAAGCAAAATGCTGATGTTTACATAACGGGAGATATTAAATATCACCAGGCACAGGAAGCCGTAAAAGATAATTTATGTATTATAGATGCAGGCCATTACAATACGGAAGTACATTCAATGGAAACTATAATGGAAGTATTAGGAAAGACAGGAATGGAAATAATAAACTATAAGAAAAGTACGTCGGGAGAAATAATAATTTAGAGGTAGTTATGGAAAAAAATTTTGAATACATGAGGGTTGCTTCGGCTGTACCATCCTTAAGAGTAGCAGATCCAAATTACAATGTAAAAGAAATCATAAAAATTTCTCTGAAAGCTTCAAAGCAAGGAGTGAGAGTTCTTGTATTTCCTGAGCTTTGCATGACAGGATACACCTGCTTGGATTTATTCAATCAGAAAACATTGATAAATGAATGTGAAGAAGCATTGAGCCTCTTAATGGAAGAAACAAAGTATTTAAATATGCTTATAGCTGTAGGAATGCCTGTGAGGGCTGACAATCAGTTGTTTAACTGCGCAGTAATATTGAAAGAAGGAAAAATACTTGGCGCTGTTCCAAAAACATATATTCCAAATTACATAGAATTTTATGAAGCAAGATGGTTTGCTTCTGCAACAAAGAGGTTGTCAGAAACAATTATACTGTGTGAACAAGAAGTGATTTTCAGCGAAAACCTTTTGTTTAAGGATGATATATCTTCACTTTGTGTTGGTGTGGATATTGGCGAGGAGTTATGGCGAAGCATTCCTCCAAGCTCTTACCATACAATGCATGGTGCTAATTTGATACTTAATTTATCGGCAAGCAGTGAGGCAGTAGGCAAGGCGGATTACTTAAGAGGGCTGGTGAAAAACCAATCCTCCAAATGCATAACTTCATATGTTTATTCTTCTGCGGGTGAAGAAGAAAGCACAACTGACGTAGTTTATTCAGGACTTTGCATGATTGCAGAAAACGGTAAAATATTAAAAGAAGATAATTTATTAGACGGGTTTATTTATTCGGATATTGATTTAGAAAGAATAGATAATGAAAGAGCAAGCCGCAATATCTATATGGCTGATATTGAAAAAAGAGACTTTAAATATGTTAATTTTAATTTAGGGTGCAGCGAAAATTTGAAGTTGGAAAGATTTGTAGACCCAAGACCTTTTGTGCCCTCAAATCCGAAAGACAGGGATAGAAGATTAAGTGATATATTAAATATTCAAGCTACAGGTCTTTCTCAGAGGATGAAAAAGATTAAAACCGAAAAAGCCGTTATAGGCATATCAGGGGGCTTAGACAGTACCTTAGCTTTGATTGTGATTATTGAAGCATTTAAGAAATTAAAATTACCTCTTACAAATATAATTTCTGTCATTATGCCGGGATTCGGAACATCTGACAGGACTTATAGGAATGCACATGTAATAATAGATGAACTATGCGTCAGCTTACGGGAAATATCTATAAAGGATGCATGCATTCAGCATTTTAAAGATATAGGCCATGATATAAATAATCATGATGTTACATATGAAAATGCACAAGCAAGGGAAAGAACCCAGATTTTGATGGATATTGCAAACCAACAAGGCGGAATTGTGGTAGGAACCGGCGATTTATCCGAGTTAGCATTAGGATGGTGCACATACAATGCGGATCATATGTCAATGTACAGCGTTAACTCAGGGATTCCCAAAACATTGGTAAAATATATAGTAAAGTGGTATGCGGATTATAGGACAACAGGTAAAATGCAAGAAGCACTTGTTGATGTATGCAACACTCCTGTGAGCCCTGAACTGCTTCCTCCCGACAAGGCGGGAAATATTCGCCAGCTTACGGAAAATTCGGTAGGTTCTTATGAATTGAACGATTTTTTCTTATACAACATGTTACGTAACGGTTATGGACCTGAGAAAACATACTATTTGGCAAAAATAGCTTTTGAAGGAGAATACGAATATCAAGTTATTTACGAAACATTAATAAAGTTCTATAAAAGATTTTTCACCCAGCAATTTAAGCGCTCCTGCATGCCTGACGGGGTGAAGGTAGGCTCCGTATCCTTGTCACCAAGAGGAGACTGGAAAATGCCAAGTGATGCATCCTATGAATTATGGATGAAAAAATGTGAAAATATCAAGAAATAAAAATTGTTGGATAAATCTGCATTTGACATTAAATTATAAATATTATAAAATATCAAAGAGTAAATTATACAGTCGCATGCGCAGCATGAGGAAAGTCCGAGCTCCATAGAGCAGGGTGCCGGGTAACCCCCGGTGAGGGTGACCTTAAGGATAGTGCAACAGAAAGAAACCGCCCCGCACTTGAGTGCAGGGTAAGGATGGAAAGGTGAGGTAAGAGCTCACCAGCAATCAGGTGACTGATTGGCTATGTAAACCCCGCCCGGAGCAAGACCAAAACAGGACCTTGGAGTGGCTGCTCGCCACGGTCCAAATGGTAGGTCGCTTGAGTTTGCCGGCAACGGCAAGCCTAGACAGATGATTGTTTAATACAGAACTCGGCTTATGTATTTACTCTTTTTTTGTCGTTTTTTGTAACATATATATTATCCCTGAATAAAATAAGTACATGCAAAATAAAAAGGGATGATGATATGTTTTGTAGTATAGTACCATGGTTTTTGCTTGGTGTTGGTTTCGGAAAATGCAGCGAAAGACGGGATGTCTTAGGAGCCGGGGGAAGAAGATCTGACCCTTGCTGCAGACGAAGAAGATAATAACGGGGATATTCCTCGACAGTATTACTCACAAAGGGTGACGGCCGCAAGGCGTGTCACCCTTCATTAAACTAACTGCCGTATAGTTCTATAGTGCTGTAATTTTCTCAGCTCTAATTAATTTTCTTGCCATTATTGCAATTGTTAATAGAACTATAAAAGCTGCAATTATCCAAATTGAAGGTATGGACATAAATCTGATTAAAATGCTGTACAATAATGAGCCGGACAGTCCGCCGATTTGCATTGTAAATGATTTTACCGACAGAACAGAAGCCCTTATTTCATTGGGAGTTTCCAAATTAAGTATTACATCTTCCGGAATATTAGCCATGCCGAACATGAAGTAAATTGAGGAATAAAAGGCTATAAACATTGGAATATTTGTCTGCAATGCCGTAATAATCAATAACAGAGATAATAAACCTCTCATTACAAGATACATTTTTCTTAAGTTAAATTTATATTTTTTAATAGTTTTGTTTGAAAGAATACTTCCTGCCATGGCTGCACCTAAATATAGAAATGCCATCAATCCCAAGAGGCCGGTGAAGCCTTCATCGGGAAAAAATGTTATGAAGTGAGGCTGCCAATAAGTTTCTAATGCGCTTAAAAAAAATCCAGTTGAAAAAACAGAAAGAAAGATGCAAAGAATGGTGACATTTTCGAAAACAAATTTAGAGCTGTTTTTAATATGTTGTCTAATTGAAATATGCTCTTTTCCATCCGGATGAACTTTTTCTGAGATATAAACAACAGACAAAACAAGAACTGTGATTGTTAAAATAATTCTTATAATTATATTAAAATCATAAGTTCCTGTTGAAGGAAGAAATTTCATTGATATTTCCGGGAAGAATCCTCCGGACAATGCTCCTGCTGACAGTCCTGATGCTTCTAAAACTGAAAGCCTTGTTGTTATATTATGTAATTTGTCCTTTCCGTAATTATCGATGTAGTAGTCAATAAAAAGTGCATCAAATGAGCCGGAACCAAGGGCTCGTCCAAGCCCGTAAAGCATCATTACAATACATAATGAAATAAGCCCTTTGCTTATTAAAAATAATAAAAAGCTTACAGTAAATGCTGCAAGGGATAAAACAAAGGTTTTTTTTCGACCAAAAACATCTGCCATTATTCCGGAAGGTAGTTCAAGTAATATAACCGACAGGGCATACAACCCTAAAATAATTGATAAGTTGCTTAAGGAGGCCCCTTTATCAATTAAAGCAAGACTAAGGACCGGAGTTAATAGTCCGGTCAAATATGAATTCAGAAACATTATTAAAGAGTAAATATGCAGCTTCATATTATTTACCTCTTAAGGAAACTAAATCTACATTTATTAATTATAATCTACATGGCTATTTCAGTCAAGCTGTTAAAAATTATAAGTATGACAAAAAAAGAGACGCATATGCATGCGTCCGTTGTTTTTCGACAAATTTCTATTTGTGTAGTATTGGTGAAAGCTTTTTATAAATCAATACTACCATGGCTGAAACTAAAATGCCTTTGAATAAATTGAAAGGTACTACGGCATACAGCACAAATGTTTTTAAATCTGTTATTGCCGGGTTTATTACATTGCCCATATCTATAAACGCCTGAATTGGAGCGCCATATATTTTAGAATATACAGGAAGCAAAAGATAATAATTTAAAAATGCTCCTGTTACCGCTAATGTCAATGTTCCCACTATCAATCCAAATATAGCTGTTTTAAATGTTTTATGTTTTTTGTAAATGAATCCTGCCGGAACAATGAATGAGCATCCTATTAAAAAGTTTGCGAATTCTCCTATTCCGCCTGTATCCGTCCCGTTTAATACAAAGTTTATTAAAATTTTGATTAATTCAATCATAGCTCCTGCCCCCGGTCCTAAGGCAAATGTACCTAACAACACAGGTACCTCGCTAAAGTCAAGCTCATAAAAATTTGGTGCGAACCATAACGGAAATTCAAGCAACATCAATACTGAGGCTACAGCTGCTAAAACTCCCACCTTTGCAATTACTTTTGTGTTACTTCTTTGTTTTAATGACATTTCACTTTTCATATTTCCTCCCTGTGCTAAGCACTATTCTAAGATTGTCAGAGGCATACTAAAGCCTCTGAAATCTTCAGAGGCATTGAAAGAATTTGCTTACAAATTTGCAAGTAATCTCTTCTACCATCCAGACTGTACTGTCGGTATTGGAATTTCACCAATTCAACCTTTCGGCTCGCGGACTTTACCGCCGGTCGGGAATTTCACCCTGCCCTGA